>ENA-UPTF01000034-UPTF01000034.1-marine-metagenome-genome-assembly--contig:-NODE-34-length-91391-cov-6.207701_pt1 | contig 91391 bp, 82 predicted proteins | sample MGYA00238166_ERZ767019 | MGnify/ENA primary metagenome ERZ767019 (study PRJEB28930, sample SAMN06266391) | marine metagenome | isolation source: Sea water from 250 m depth | place: Atlantic Ocean | study... | reverse complement strand
AAGCAGTTCTTGATACTTGGTTTCAGGAACCTTTAGGCTGGATGGAAAATCGTATTCGAGAACATGAATCAATAAGAGATGAATTACTACAAATTTTCAGGGATGCTAATATCTATACGGCAAACCCACAGGCTGGTAGTTATCTTTTTCCACAACTGCCCCCGCTTAGTGTAGATTTATATACTTTTATACGCTTACTGCGTTATCAGGCAAAGGTGATAGTTACGCCTGGATCAGAATTCGATCCAGCTTGTACAGATAGTATCCGACTCAACTTTTCACAGGATCACTCTGCAGCAGTTGCGGCAGCAAAGCGAATTGTAAAAATGGTGGAAATTTATAGCATATGAACAAAATTATAGAACAACCAATTCCACAAAGTTTTATTATCTAGATCTTAACTTGGCTAATAATCTAAGGATTTCTAAGTAAAGCCAAACAAGTGTCACCATAAGACCCAAGGCTCCAAACCATTCCATGTATTTTGGTGCTCCTTTTTCAGCACCTTCTTCTATAAAATCAAAATCCACAACTAGATTAAGTGCAGCTATTACTATAACAAATAAACTAAAACCAATACTCATTAATGAAGCATTCTGTATGTTCATAATTCCCATTTGAGAACCAAAAAAACTCATAACGAAATTAATCATATAAAGCAGAGCAATTCCTCCAGTTGCAGCACAAACTCCTAATTTAAAATTTTCTGTAGGCTTAATTAGACCAGATCTATAAATCATTAGCATTGCTAAAAGAATACTCACTGTAATACAGATTGCACTTAGTACAATTCCATCATAAAGAGAATTAAAAGAATATGAAAACCAACCTAAACCAATGCCTTCTAAAATTGCATAGATCGGTACTGTTATAGGGGACCATTCCTTTTTATACATTGTAATTATTGCAACTATAAAAGCAGCAATGAGAGAAAAAATAGCAAATCCAGACATTATTTGTCCGGACATAAAAGTATAATATCCAGTCACCATTAAAAGTGTTAGGCTTAAGAACGTTTTATTTACTGTGCCATTTATTGTCATAGTTTCTGATGAAATAGCAGTGGTGTTAAATGCATTTGATGTTAGTACAGGATTGCCTGATCTATACGTAAGATGTTTACCCATTTTTAATTTAGTTTTTAGTTTATTTAAACTAAAAATATGTAATTTTTTTTAATGAACTTGATTTTTTACTTTAAAAAATTAAAATATTATAATTAATTTATTTTGTTAGTTTATTGCATTCATATCTTCTTCTTTTAATTCAGCAACTTCTAATCCTCCTTATTGTGATGGAACTCATAATAAATTATAACGTATCCTACAAATTTGCTAAATTACAGACATATCTTCTTCTTTTAAAATTATTGTAAATTACATCTAGTTTAAATTTTTCTTTTTACAACATTAATGGATTATAAAACTATAATTGAGCCATTTAGAATAAAGATGGTTGAACCCATCAGGATGACTACTGAAAAGGAAAGAGAGAAACTTCTAAAAGAAGCTAAGAATAATCTTTTTTTATTAAAAGCCGAAAATGTCATAATTGATTTGCTTACTGATAGTGGTACGGCAGCCATGAGTTCACAACAATGGTCAGGAATGATGGTTGGAGATGAATCTTATGCGGGTGCAAAAAGTTGGGAAAAGATGGAATCCACAATAAAGGATTTAACTGGTTATAATCATGTGTTACCTACACATCAAGGAAGAGCGGCAGAAAGAATTTTGTATCGCTGCATAGGAGGAAAGGGTAAAACATTTATCAGCAATACCCATTTTGATACAACAAGAGCTAATATCGAATTTTCTAATGCTGAAGCTATAGACTGTCCCATAGAAATTGGGAAGAAGCCGTCATCAAATTACCCATTTAAAGGTAACATGGATGTCTTAGAATTGATTTCAATAATTAAAAAAATAGGGAAAGAAAATATTGCAGGTGTAATCTTAACAGTCACCAATAATAGTGGAGGTGGTCAGCCAGTAAGTATGAAAAATGCAAAGAAGGTTAGTAAGGTTTGTAAAGAGTATAATATTCCAATGATAATTGATGCATGTAGAATTGCTGAAAACTCATATTTTATTAAAGAAAGGGAAAAGGAATATAAAAAATATACCTACAAGCAGATAGCTCAGAAAATGTTTGGTTTAGCAGATGGATGTACAATGAGTTTGAAAAAAGATGGTATTGTAAATATGGGAGGATTTCTAGCTTTGAACAATAATAAGTTAGCTCGGCAATGCAGAAATGAATTAATTATTACAGAGGGATTTATAACCTATGGAGGTATCTCTGGAAGAGATATGGAAGCTATTGTTAAGGGTTTAAGCGAAGTATTTGATCCAGATTATTTGAAATATAGAATTGCAAGTACAATGTATTTGGGAGAGAGACTAACTAAAATGGGAATTCCGATAGTATTGCCCGTGGGAGGACATGCAGTTTATATCGATGCAAAATCTTTATATAATCATATCCCGGTTGATCAATATCCTGGTCAATCGCTTGTATGCAATTTATATTTAAAAGGAGGTATTAGAAGTTCAGAAATTGGTTCTGTGATGTTTGGGAAGAAAGGTAAAAAAGGAGAATTAATTCCAGCTTCAATGGAATTAGTAAGGCTAGCTATTCCAAGGAGAGTTTATACACAAAGTCATGTAGATTATGTAATTGAAGTTTTTCAAAAAATTAAAGAACAAAAAAATAAAGCAAAAGGTATTAAAATAGTTAAAGAGCAAAAATATTTAAGACATTTTACTTCCCATTTCAAATTTTTATGATGTTATGGAAAATAAATCAAAACTCACAAGAAGGTCTTTTATAAAAAAATCAAGTTTAGCTACTTCTTTAGTTTCTTTTTCTCCTTTATCAGTTTCGCCTATTTTTTCTAGTGCAACGGATGATAAAAGAATAATTGTTGTTGGAGCAGGACTGGCAGGTTTATCATGTGCTTATGAGTTAGATCAAGCTGGATATAATGTGGTTTTAATTGAAGCGCGTTCTCGCCCAGGTGGTAGGGTAAATACTTATCGCAATCCATTCGATGATGATTTATATGCTGAAATGGGTGGTGAATATGTGGGTGGTACTGATACATATGTTAGGGAATACTGTAAAAAATTTGATTTAAAAGTTTTACCCGCAAAACAGTATGACGGTGTCTTCGTAAGGAATCAAAGATTATCTATGAAAGGATTGAGATCAGGTGCAGATTTATTGCCTTTTAAGGGAACTTTGAAAGGTAAATTATTCGGTCAGGAAGTTCAATATATTCAAAAGTGGATAGATCTTGTCAAGAAAAAAGGTGTAAACTCTCCTGAAGTACAGGCATTGGATAAAATGTCAGTTGAAGAAATATTGAAGCATGGTGGAGCACCAAAAGATATTATTGATTTATACACATATACAAATGCTACTGAAGAAACTATAGGGCCATCAAAAATGTCTGCATTGAATATGGTTTTGGCTAATACAAAAATATCAAGTTTTAATGAAAATACAGTTGAAGGGAGAATCTTTGGGGGTAATGATCAGTTGCCTAGAATATTTGCAAAAAAATTGGGATCAAAAATTAAGTATAACCGATCATTGCAGCGTCTTGATTTTGATTCTAAAGGTGTTACGGCTACTGTTAAAGAGAATGAAAAACTTACCTCAATTACAGCAATAAAATGTGTGCTAGCAATCCCAGCTTCTATATTAAAAAATATAAATATCAATCCTGGATTTTCTACAGAAAAAACAAATTGTATTAAAAACCAACAATATGGTCATGCAATGAAAATAGCGATGCAATATCGTCGAAGATTTTGGGATGATAAGAATTCTATTGGACAACGTGTTTTTACGGATACTTCACTAAGAAGAATATACCATTTTTCGATTGATCAACCGGGACCAAGGGGTATATTGCTAAGTTTTACTTCGGGAGAAGATGCTATAAAACTGGGAAGGCTTGATGAAAATAAAAGGATGAAGATTGCTCAAAATACTTGTAAAAATATATGGTCAGAATCACCACAATATTGGGAAAAAGGAATTACAAAATATTGGAATGAAGATCCTTGGGTTAAAGCCAGTTATTCTGTGGATGGAATTGGTCAGAAAGATTTTAGAGAGATATTAGCAAAACCTGAAGGACCGGTTTTTTTTGCTGGAGAACATACAGCTATCCAAAGAGCTTCTATGAATGGTGCAATTGAATCAGGTTTGCGCGTCATAGAGGAATTGAAACGGGCAGTGAAATTATAATTATTATAATTCAGATTAACATGAAAAAATTACTATTAATTCTAACAATTTTTTTTTCTTACGTATCGTATTCTCAAAAATCAAATTTGAAATTTTATGATTTATTCAGCTCTGAAGAAAATTTGGAAGTTTCTTGTTACAGAATCCCTTCAATAATTACTACTGCGAATGGGACTTTAATTGTTGCAATTGATGAGAGAGTTCCATCATGTGGAGATTTGAAATGGAGCAGAGATATTAATATTGTGATTAGAAGAAGTAATGATAATGGAAATTCTTGGTCAGAAATTGAACGAGTTGTTGATTATCCATTAGGTAAGTCAGCTTCAGACCCTTCAATGATTTTCGATAGAATAACTAATAAGATTTTTTTATTTTATAACTATATGGATCTTGATAACGAAAAAGATGTTTACTATTTAAAATATGTTACAAGTTCAGATAATGGGATGACATGGTCTAAGCCAGTTGATATTACTAGTCAAATCTCTAAACCAGGTTGGGAAAAAGATTTTAAATTCATTACTTCAGGAAGGGGAATTCAAACCAAAAATGGAGATTTACTACACTGTCTGGTAAATATTCAAAATGGTACTCATGTTTTTGGAAGTAAAGACCATGGGAAAACATGGTTTTTAACAGAAACACCTGTACAACCGGGAGATGAATCCAAAATAGTAGAGTTAAAAGATGGAATATGGATGGTAAATTCAAGAGCTAATAATAAAGGAATTAGATATTCTCATACTAGTTTTAATGAGGGAAATAACTGGTTAACTAAGGAGGAAAATGACTTGATTGATCCTGGATGTAATGCAAGCTTTATAAAATATAATTATGGGAAATATAATAGAAAAGTTCTATTAGTTTTATCGAACATAAACAATTCAAAAATAAGAAAAGAAATTGTTGTTAGGTACAGTTTGGATGAAGGAATAAACTGGTCAAAACCAAGAATAGTTTACAGTGGAGAAGCAGCTTATTCATCAATGACAATACTTAAAAATGGAGAAATTGGATTATTTTTTGAAAAAGATAATTACACTAAAAATGTTTTTACATCATTCTCTTTAGATTGGTTATTAAATTAATTTTTTATAAAGCGAATTAAAGTTTTCTTTTTTCTCTGTTTAATTCTTATTAAATATATTCCTGAATTGTATTTACTTACATCAAGAACAGCCACTTTACCTCCTTGAACACTTATATTATTCATTTTTTTCCCTGATAAATCAGTTATTGAAAGATTTACAGTTTGATGTGAAAATTTAGTTAGGTCTAGGGATAATTTATTATTTACAGGATTTGGATATAAACCATTATTGGAGAAGTTGTTTTCTATGTATAATGGAGGAGGATTACAATCGATCTCAGAGCTGAAATAAGTATTTATAATTAAATTTATTTGCGCTTGAATATCAGATCCGTAATTATCAGTATCAAAGTTATTAATTGCGTAATCATAACGAACCTGTTGTACACCACCTACCGAAACATAATTTGCGTCATACCATGTCTGAAATGATGACAAATCAGTTGGTGCCATAGACTTATAATATTGTAGCCTACAATAAATTTCTTTGCTTTCAGGTAAATTTTTCAATTGATTTGCTAATTCTTCGGATGGCTGACGTCCCCAAAAATGAAATAAAGGAGCCATGTTTACATTTTTAGCATTAGATGCTGCAAGTATTAACTCATCATCAGATATTTGATTTCCATTTACCATTCCCATAAATCCCCAATCTTTTTGTGTATTAATCTTCCACTCGTCGTAAAAAACTTTATGTGTTTTGTAAATAGCATCCCATCCAAATAAATCTGCTATTTCTATATATATAGCATGGCCTCTGTGCTGATATCTCACTTCATGACATACACTAGGATGCATTGTTGGGTCACAACTGATTGCAATATTATTTCTAAAATTATCTGTAATTATCCAGTCTATTGTAGTTTGATCCATTGTTAATTTTTGAAAGGCTGAATATTTAAAAGCTGTGTCAAGTGGAAGGTCATAATATTTATTCCATATGTATACTGCAGGAAGGTGAACAATTGATTCGACAGCATTACCCAAAGTAGGGTGCCATTCTAAATGCCCCATTTCGTGGAACATTGTTACAACACCTCCTATCTTTTGTGGCTCATCTCTAAGTAATGCTATAGCCATCATTCCTTCGTCATCATCATCATAGACAGCGGGGTATCCTGTGCCATATCCACCGTCAGGGATCCTTGTATCAGATATAATATATTCTGCTCGTGATCTTTCTTGTGGTCTCCCTCCAACGTAATTAAAACCATCAGCTACTTCATCCCATTTTTCCATCATTAATCTTGGATCAGTTAAATTGATTGATCCTGGATTTATCCCATCTAATACATCAATTGGAAGAGTAGTCATAAACTTATCGGATTCAATATCAACCCACTTAACACTTTGTTCAGCTAATTCAGCTTGCCAAACTGAGAGGTCAGTTCCTTTTGCTTCCCTAGTTGAGAAATATGGTGATTTTACTGCGCCATCAATTTTAATATCAAAGTATCCAAAGTTCGATCCTTCAGGGACTAACATGTATATTCCTCCACCGAATGGATTTACAATTTTTGTTTCTTCTGTACTTAAACCAAACCTATTTGAGATTCTTAAAAATCTATTTGTTTGACTTAAATTCGAGTGATCTCTTTCATGTGCACCTATCATTACACTCATTCCCTTATCAACATGATTTGTTGGAATAGTTATAGTTATTAATTCCCCTGGTGGTGCATAGTGTCCCGTTGGTCTTTTGGCATCCCATGTATCATTTAAATGTCTTGCTCCATGTATCACATTATAGGTGCCATTAATTTCAACAGAAGCGTCATTTATTCTTGGAGAAGAATCTTTAACTTTTCCTGGAAATACTTCAGAAAATTCAAATTTAATTCCTTCCATCTCCTCAGCATTTGAATTGTACTCCTCATCAAAAATAGCTTGTTGTAAGAAAATAAGGGTTTGTGTTTCTACTGGTAATTCAGCAAACATAGCTTGATTTCCATTTGCAAATACTGGTTCATATTTATTTTCATACGCATTTAAATATTCTAAAATATCTGATTTTGCAGCAATAAAATTTCCGCTATAATTTAATTGAATATCAGTTAGGTATTTTTGTAATTGACTTTCAGATAATGGAGAGGAACCATTTACATGATTTGTCATCGCATTCAAAGCTGTGGTAAGTTCAGAAAGTAACGTATTACTTTTTGGTGAATATATTTTTAAGTTATCTACTAGAACTGTTGAAGTGAAACCATTATATGGTAAAGAACTTGAATTATTTAACCATCCTATCCTAATGTAATTATCTTTTACTGCTTGTTTTATTTTATCTAAGTTATAATAACTATCAAAATATGCAGAGGATGATGTATTATTAAGAATTGTAGTCCATTTGTTCTTCTCAAAATCAAGAATTAATCTGAATTTAACAAATTCTCCAACATCAAAAGTTCCAATGTTATTTCTGCTTCCTCCTGGATGATTTTCTACTCCCTCATTATATCCTCCATCAGTATAATTTAAAATAACTTTATAATTATTATTATCAATTTTATCAGTCCAAACATTAATTCCAGTTGTATTATCATTCCAGCCGGCTGAGAGTTCAAGTATTTCTTTCCTTCCATCATCGCTTCCAAGTGTTGTTATTTTAAAATCAAAAACAAACTCAATGCTTTTATCAAAATCAAGTTGATTATTTAATGACATAGGTAAGTATATTCCTTGTGTGGGATCTAACAGAATACCTAATCCTGACTGACCAGTAGTATAAACTGGAGTAGTACTGCTAATGTTGCCATTTACAGTATAAGTACCATCAAATCCTGAAATATTATCCGTTAGATTATTTTCAAAACCATAAGACACTATTTGTCCATAAAAAGTTGAAGGAACTAATAATAATAGAATTAAGATATATTTCATTTTACTTTGGTAATTTTTTTATTCTTAAGTCTTCAGTATAAACGTAATAGTCCCTATCAACTTCAATAGTTTTATTTTTAATATTCATTTCTTTCCAAGAATTTGTTGGAGACAACCATTTCTTTTTTTTATCAATTATTACTTCAATAGGCATATCGAATCCATCAATTGTATTTGACCACCTGTACTTTAACTTTTTATTTTTAATTGTGTATTCTAAAGTAGGTATTCTTATATCTCTTAGATATTGATCAAAGACATATTTTAAATCAAAACCTATATTTTCTGAAATGTAATTTTCAATTTGATTGGATGTTACGGTTTGGTGGTAAAATGTTTTGTTTAAACCTCTCAAAGTTTTTCTCCATTTTTCATCATCATTAGTAATCTGTCTTATGGTATGAAGTAAATTAGCTCCTTTTGAATACATATCTCCTGAACCTTTACTGTTTACATCATATATTCCAATTATAGGTTTCTCATTTTTAATTCCTCTTCTTGTTCCTATTGTGTAATCTGCTCCAGCTTCTTTTCCATTATGATAGTTAAGAAATAAATTTTCTGAATAGGCTGTAAATCCTTCATGAACCCACATGTCAGCTATATCTATATAGGTTATGTTATTAGCAAACCATTCATGGCCTGATTCATGGATAATAATAAAATCAAATTTTAATCCCCATCCTGTATTAGAGGGATCTCTCCCTAAATAACCTTTTAAATATTTATTGCCATAGGTAATAGAACTTTGATGTTCCATTCCTAGATATGGAACTTCAACTAATTTGTAACCATCCTCATAGAAAGGATAGGGGCCAAACCAATGTTCAAAAGCATCTAACATTTTTGGTACATCCATGAAATGAATTTTTGCTTTTTCAAGGTTATACCTAAGAACATAATAGTCAACATCTAATTTTCCTTTTTCACCATCGTATATTTCTGAAAACTTGACATAATCTCCAATATTTACGTTTACTCCATAATTATTAATAGGATTACTAACAAACCAGTGATACGTTGTTGTGTTATCATCATGTGATGAAACTTCCCTTAATCTTCCATTTGAAACATTCATTAAATTGTTAGGGACATTAATACTCATTAACATGCTATCTACTTCATCATACATATGGTCTTTATTGGGCCACCATACACTTGCTCCGAGACCCTGACAAGATGTGGCTATAAAATGATTGCCATTTTCATCTTTTTCCCATGAAAATCCTCCGTCCCAAGGAGCTCTAACTGCTTCTTTAGGTTCTCCTTCATACTCTACTATCACATAATTGACATCTCCAATATTTTGTGTTTCTTCTAGTTTTATAAAATACGCATTCCCATCCCTATTAATTTCTAAAGCAGTATTATTTTGTTTGGCAGATGTTATAATTAAGGGTTCTTGTAAATCAATCTGTATCATATCGTGTTTTTTTAAAACAGTATATCCAATTGTATTTTTTCCTTTGATTGTTTTGTTGTCTGGGTTAATAGAAATATCTAAATGATAATAATTTAAATCCCACCAAGCTCTTTCAGGTGTTATACTACCTCTTAATGTGTCTTGTCTAGTAAAAGGAGTTTTTTCAGAAATTTCCTGTGCGATTAATTCTATAGATATTATAGATAACAATAAAATTACTAGTTTAGAAATTTTTACCATGATTTGGATTCTAATTTATAGAAAAAACTCTTATAACACTACTGTCATATGTTTCAAATTGTATTTTTATTTCAATTTTAGTAGATTGTTCACTTCTCTAAAAAATAAAAATGTTTATAGTAGAAAATTATACACTAGCCGTATTTTTATGTATCATAACAATGCTCTGTTGGGGTTCTTGGGCTAATGCTCAGAAAATGACTTCAAAAGATTGGTCATTCCCTTTATTTTATTGGGATTACTCTATAGGTGTTGTTCTTTTATCATTAATTTTTGGATTGACACTAGGAAGTAGTGGAATAGAAGGAAGAAACTTTATTGATGATATGTTTCAAGGAAATTCTACTTCTTTTTTGTCGGCATTTCTTGGTGGTGTTGTTTTTAACATAGCAAATTTATTAATTGTTGCAGCTATAAGTATTGCTGGAATGGCTGTTGCTTTTCCAATAGGAATTGGTATCGCTCTTGTTTTGGGTGTTACAATTAATTACATGGCTACTCCAATAGGTGATCCTATTCTTCTTTTTGCTGGAGTATTTATAGTAGTAGTAGCTATAATTATTGATGCTTTAGCTTATAATAGACTAACAAGTAATAATTATAAGTCTTCTTCAAAAGGAATTGTTATTTCAATAATTGGAGGTATTTTGATGGGTTTTTTCTATCGTTTTGTAGCGTATTCTATGTCAGCAGATTTTAAAAATCCAGAGGAAGGCTTCTTTACTCCTTATACGGCTGTATTTATATTTTCGTTAGGAATTTTTCTTTCTAATTTTTTATGGAATACCTATTTTATGTATAAGCCAATTCAAGGAGAAAAAGTTTCTTATCTTGATTATTTTACTAAAGGAACAACTAATCTGCATTTAATTGGAATTTTTGGTGGTGTTATATGGTGTATAGGGATGTCATTAAGTATGATAGCAAGTGAAAAGGCTGGTTATGCAATTTCATATGGTCTTGGTCAGGGGGCAACTATGGTAGCTGCTGCATGGGGAGTTTTTGTTTGGAAAGAATTTAAGGGCTCACCTAAAGGAACTGATAGATTAATATATATGATGTTTTTATTTTTTATTGTTGGTCTATCACTTATTATTTTTTCTAGATATTAAGTGATTTATAGTACAAAAATGAATAGTTATAATAAAAAGTATTTATCCGTTGATCAAATAAATGATGCTATTATTGAGATTAATAAAAAATTAACGTTATCAAAATGGATCCCCGATGTTATTATTAGTTTAAACCGAGGGGGATGTGTACCTGGAGTCTATCTCTCTCATCTTATTAATGTACCTCATGAAGTTATAGACATAAAAAAAACAGATAATAGTCAGTACCTAAATGCTATTGAAAAATATAAAAATATTTTAATTATTGATGATATAAATGATACTGGAAGAACTTTGCAATTAGTAAAAAATCTTTTTTCTGATCGTACAGCAATTATTAAATATGCAGTACTGGTGGATAATAAATCAAGTAATTTTGTGGTTGATTTTGCTGCTAAAAATATTGATAAGAAAGTTGATAATTCTTGGATAGTTTTTCCTTGGGAAGAAATGAGATGATAGTAATTGTTTCTAATTAAAGTATTTATGATTAAAAAGACTTTTAATAAAGTTATTTTAAGATTGGTTTTCTTGCAAGTAGTAATAATTACTATTTCTAATTTTCTCGTATCCATACCTCTTGAAATTATTGGAATTAAACTTACATGGTCAGCATTTACTTTTCCTCTAGTTGTTTTGGCTACAGATTTAACAATTAGAATACTTGGGAAATCTGTAGCAAGGAAGACAATTGCAATAACCTATCCATTTGCAATTTTAACTTCAATAGCTATTTTGCTGTATGAAGGTAGTTTGATGTCAGTTTCTTTAAGAATAGGATTTGCTAGTGCAACTGCTTATGCTATAAGCACTCTATTAGATGTGTATGTCTTTCAAATAATTAGGGAAAATTATAAGGCCTGGTGGCTGGCTCCTGGAATTTCGACCGTATTCGCTAACATAATTGATTCATATATATTTTTCTTTACTGCTTTTTTAAATTCTGATGATATTTATATGGCAGAGAATTGGATTGAAATCGCTGGATCTCAAAGTTTAATTAAGATAGTTATAGGGTTAATATTCTTTTTACCAATTTATGGGATAATTTTAAATTATTTAGTCAAAAAATTTAAAATAAAGTAAATTTTTTTTTACAATTAGATATATGTTATTTGTAATCTGGGGCTTCTTTATTTTTAATTAGTTTCATATACCTTTGTTAAAAATTTAGTATAATGAAAAAAATATTATTCTTATTATCTCTTATCATTTTTTTAAATGATATACATGGTCAGAAATTATATGAAAAACCTGAATTTGCAAAAAATTGGAGTAATCCAGGAAAACATCCAGATCACATTGTTCTTAATTTTTCAGATGATCCTTCATCTACAGTTAGTGTGACGTGGAGAACAAATAAAGATGTAAAAAGTGGATATGCAGAAATTGCTAAAGCAACACCAGATCCTAAATTTATTGCGGAGAGACGTACTTATGATGCTAAAACTGAAGTTTTTGATTTTAGTGATGTTGTTCAGAATGGAACTTTTTCTGATAAAAAAGTTGATTTTGATGATTTGTACTCACATTATCATTCTGTAACATTTACAGATCTAAATCCAAATACAGTATATGGCTATAGGGTTGGTGATGGAAAGATATGGAGTGAGTGGATACAGTTCAAAACAGCTAGTAATAAGCCTGATCCTTTTTCATTTTTATATGTAGGTGATGCTCAAAATTATATTCTAGAGTTATGGTCAAGACTTATTAGGGAAGGATATAAGAAAGCTCCTAATGCTAGTTTTATAATTCATGCTGGAGATTTAGTTAATAATGCCCATAGTGATCATGAGTGGCACGAGTGGTATATGGCTGGTGGATGGATTCATAGATCTTTGCCATCATTGTCTATTCCTGGAAATCATGAGTATAGACCACAAGTTCAAAAAGATCTTGATGAAAAAATTAGTAGGTTATCCATTCAATGGAATTATCAGTTTACTTTTCCAGATAATGGTGTCAAAGGTTTGGAAGAAACTGTGTATTATGTTGATTATCAGGGAGTAAGATTTATTGGATTGAATAGCAATTTAATGATTGACGAACAGACCGTATGGTTAGAAGAAGTTTTAAAAAATAATCCTAACAAGTGGACAGTTGCAGTTTATCATCATCCACTATATTCTGCATCTAGGGGAAGAGATAATGTAGAATTAAGATCAAAATGGAAACCAATTTTTGATAAATATAAAGTGGATTTAGCATTACAAGGTCATGATCATGCTTATACTAGAGGAAGGGTTTCTCCCTACGAGGAAAATTTGGTTTCTGGTCAAAATACTAAAAATTTAACCGGTACTGTTTATGTTGTATCCGTTAGTGGAGGTAAAATGTATCCTTTAAAAGACGGATGGAATCAATACGATGCTTTAAGAGATAGAGCAGGACAAAACATGCAATTATTTCAGGTTATAACAGTAGATGGCAACAAACTTTCTTACCAGGCATATACTGCTGTTGGCAATCTATATGATTCTTTTGATTTAGTTAAAGATGAAAATGGATTAAATAGTTTTGTAGAGAGAAAACATGAAGCGTATTAATTTTAAAATCATTGATTAAATAATTACAGCTTAGGAATAGAAATTGCACCTCCCATTTTTGTTGTACTAATGCTTGCTGCTTTTGAAGCTATCTCCATGCTTTCTTTTACTTCATTGTTTTTATAATAAGATGATATAAAATACCCAATATATGTATCACCTGCAGCTGTTGTATCAACACTATTAACTTTATTTGCAGGGATTTCTATTACTTTATTATTATAAATGTAAATAGATCCTTTTTTTCCAAGAGTTAATAAAAGTTTTGTGCTAGGATATTTTTTTGATAAATATTTGAGAATCTTAGTTTTATCTTGTTCTCCAGATGAAAGACCGAAACCTTCTGATTCATTAAAAATTAAGGTATCAAGTTTTTGTAATGGATAATTGATAATTTCTTTAGTAAAGGGTGCTGGGTTTAAAAATATTTTCATTCCTATTTCATATCCTCTATTTATGATTTCCTCAATTTTGTTGATTTCATTTTGAAGGACTAAAATATCTCCAGACTTAAATTTATTAAGAGTATTCTCTATTTGTTCAGATGATATGGAGTGATTAGCACCTCCATGAATTATAATTGAATTTTCTCCATTATCATTTACTTGAATAATTGCGTGACCTGTTGGGTCTTCAACTTTTATTATGTTATCGGTATTCACTCCCCATTTATTTAATTGAATTATTATAGAATCATCGTTTTTATTAATGCATCCAGCATGATAGATATTAGCACCAGAATGTGCTAAAGCAACACTTTGATTTAATCCTTTACCTCCAAGAAAAACCTCATATTTTTTGCTTGATATAGTTTGTCCGGATTGAACAAAATTTTCTACTAAGTAGACAAAATCTTTATTTATAGAACCAAAATTTAATATTTTCACAGTTCTATACTAGGCTTTTTTTGAGAGTATTCAAAAATTTCTCTCGTGATATTTTAGATGCAAGTTTAATATTACCTTTTTTAGTAAATGATACTATATCTTTTCCTCTTTTTAAACCATTTAGTATCATTTTAATTTCACAATTTTTATATTCAGTAACTATCTTAGAGTCAATAAATGCTGCCATTGCTAGAGGATCAGCTAGATCTATCTTGTATTCATTATATTTTATCTTATAGTATTGAAGAGCTTTTTGTTGAATATCAATTGAAAATTGAGATAGTGAAGAATTTATTTTTTCTAGTTCTTCAAAATTTTCTTTGTTTATATAACCATATATTTGAGTGGTATCCCATGCTATAAGATGTACTTTAATGTTAGAGTTAAGAACAACATCTGCAGCATCAGGATCTACCCAAAAATTAAATTCTGCATGGTGAGTAATATTACCTTTTCCCTCTCCAATACCACCCATTATGTAAAGACTTTTTAATTTGTTAATAGTAGATGGATCTTTATCGAAAACTTTAGCAATATTAGTTAGTGGACCAATGGCTATAATTTCTATTTCATTAGGATTGGAATTTATGAGTGACACAATTTTATTAATTGCATTTTCCTTTTGTTCTTTAAGTTTTGGGATATATGGTCCAGTATCACCTAAACCATCTTTTCCGTGAAAAAATTTAGATGTTTCCAGTTTCCTCTTGATTGGTCCAGAAGACCCTTTATATACTGGAATACTTTTGTTACATAATTCTACAGTATAAAGAGCGTTTTGAGTTGCTTGTTGAAGATCAACATTTCCAGCAACAGTAGTTATTGCTTTAACATCAAAATTATTATATTTTAATGCCATAATAATTGCTATGGCATCATCTGTAGCAGTATCTGTATCTATTATTACTTTTCTCAAATTATTGATCTATAAATCTATAAATCACTTTTTTCTTGCTTCTATAAAACTTTTAATAAAGTATATCATTGCATAAACTGAAGAAGTAAGCATAATGATTACTCTTAGTACAGCATCATTTCTACCATCTTCTAATGCACCTTTTAAAGGCATTATATTGGCAAATGATAACAATGTTACAATCACAGCTATGTGGGCTATTAATTTGTTTTGATTTTTTATTCCTTTATTTAATAATAATAATACTAAACCAATAAATACTGGAATATTAGATGTTAGGGAACCTGACTCAACATAACCCCATGCTCCAATTACAATCAAAATAATTGCATTAATTCTACTTGCTGTATGTGCTTTCATTTTTTCATTTTTTATTTAAAGAAATAATCAAATTATTTATTATAATAATCAATCAAATATATATTATTTATAAATTTAGTCTTACATATATTATAATGAATTTAATTTTAAATTGTTGAGATGATAAGAACTGTTTTATTTTTAATAGTTACATTAAGTGCTGTTGTATACTTTGCTTTTACATCAAATGTTTTTGATGTTTCTTTTAATGCTGCTCAGACGGATGCATTGATTACAATGTTAAAATTATATTTAGCTTCTTGTCTTTACTGTTTTGTTGTTAGTGAGGTAGCAGAAAATTATAGTCAAGTTGATAAATTTTGGAGTACTATACCTATTGTTTATGTATGGTACTTTGCTATTTCTTCAGATATGAATTCTCGAATGGTATTAATGGCTATTCTTGCAACGTTGTGGGGTGTTAGACTTACACTTAATTTTGCTAGAAGGGGTGGCTTTAGTATCTATTTTTGGAGAGGTGAAGAAGATTATAGATGGGTAGAAGTTAGAAAGACTATGCCTTTTTTATCTGGAAGATTTACATGGGCTTTATTCAATTTATTTTTTATATGTTTCTATCAAATGGGATTAATTTTTTTATTTACTTTACCAATTCTTGCTGCCTGGCAGGGAGCTTCTATTCCATTATTTTGGGGTGATTATCTTATAGCATTTTTTATGTTCCTCTTTATTGTTTTAGAAACAATATCTGATCAACAACAGTATGAATTTCAAACAGAAAAGTATCGATTAATAGGTGAAGGAAAAAAGCTTGATGGTGATTATAAATTAGGTTTTAGAACTACAGGACTATGGTCCATATCAAGACATCCTAATTTTGCATGTGAACAAGCTGTTTGGGTAATGTTTTATTTGTTTAGTGTCTCTGCTACTGGCCAGTGGATTAATTGGTCAATTATGGGGTGTTTGTTGCTTATTGTATTGTTTTATAATAGTGCTAGATTTAGTGAGGATATTAGTTCAAGAAAATATTCTGATTATAAGAAATACATAGAAAATGTTCCTATGTTTTTTCCTTTTTTAGGATTTTCTAAGAAAAATTGGAAATGATTTTTATTTATTAAAATCTTTGTAGATAAAGCTTGGTTGAATCTCTTTATTTTTTTGATATTTTCCGCTTGTATATTTTTCATATTCTCCCTTAATATTATGATAGTAAATTTGACAGATTTCAATATCAGGATAAATTTTTACTGGCTGCACACAAAAAATTTCTAATGTCCAAAATCCTTCAAATCCAACATCTCCAAAACCAGCAGTAACATGAACAAACATTCCAAGTCTCCCTACAGATGATCTCCCCTCTAACATAGGGATAAGATTTTTGGTTTTTGTATATTCTACCGTTCTTCCAAGATAAAGTTTGTTTGGTTCAAGGATAAAACCTTCTTTGGGGATTATAATTTTTTCTGTATTTAAAGGTTTCTTCATATCAAATATTTTGTCTTTATATACTAGCAGTTCATCATGTAGTTTTAAATTATAACTATTTGGATTTATTTGGTTTTCATTATAAGGATCTATTTCAATATCTTTTCCTATACGATTTTTTATTTCTAGACCAGATAAAATCATCCTATGTATTTATTTAATAAATTTTGGGTTGCTTTAACTCCATCATTTGGAGAAAGAAAATTCTTTTTTTCACTTCCGAACATACCTGCCATAGCACCTTCATATTCTATTGTAAGATATCCTTTGTAATTTGAATTTAAAATAATTTTTAACATTCTTGAAAAGTCTGTTGATGTTTCTTCTCCCTTTTCATCAAAATAATGAGATTTTGCACTTACACCTTTAGCGTATGGCATAAGTTTTTCAACTCCCATATACTTATCGTACTGATTTTCGCACATTTTTCCAATATCTTCAAAATCAAGAGCACCTTTGTTTATACAGAAGTTATAATCACCAAAATCTGGTAGAGTACCTATGTACTTACTGTCAACATTTTTAATAAGAGAAATTAACCAATCGGCATCTGCTGTTATTCCACCATGATTTTCAATAACAATATTTATTTTATCATGTTTACTATAATCAATAAGTTTTAGAATACTTTTAGATGAATTATTAAGAATTTTATTATTGTCTGATTCTTCAGATTTTAAATTAACTCTTATTGAATGGCATCCAATTTTTTTTGCTACATCTATCCACTTTTTATGAAAGTCAATTGCTAAATCTCTTTCGCTTTTTATTGATGATGCTAGACTTGGGCCACTCTTCATCGTCTGTATGTTTACATCATCTACAAGAATTAGTAAGTTGTCGGTGTTTGCATCAATACTTTTTTCTTTTAATGTTTTTAGGTATGAATCATCATTTTCTTTTCCCATAAATGGTATGGACCAATATTCAGCTCCTTTAACTCCAAAGTTATCTTTAATGAATTGTGGAAAATCTAATAGATCAAATTTTCCTTGCATAATGTTTGGACCAAAAGAATATAATTGAATTGCTATTTTTAGTTTTTTCTTAAAAATTTCATTAGCAAAAATGTTTTGAGTTAGTGCACCTGCTGAAAACACTGCTATTGAATTTTTTATAAATTTTCTTCTATTTAGTATCATATTCTCTTTTAGTAATTTATTAAATAAAAGTATTACTTTTTTGGGTTAAATTGTAAAAAATTAAATTCAGATTTATTATGAACAAATCAATTATACTTAATAGCCGTCCAGACGGCTTACCTACAAAAGAAAACTTTTTACTTAAAACTGAAGAAATACCAAAAATTGTTGAAGGAGAAATATTATTAAAGGCATTGTATGTATCGGTTGATCCTTATATAAGAGGAAGAATGAATGATGTAAAATCATATATACCTCCTTTTGAGGTTGGCAGGCCAATGCAGTCTGCTCTTGTTGCTGAAGTAGTGGAATCAAAGAACAAAGGTTATTCTGTCGGTACCCATCTTACTGGTATGATGGAATGGAAACAATATCAAGTTTCTAAAGGAGTAGGGTTATTCCCAGTGAGTGCAGATTTGGCACCTTTATCTTCATATTTAGGAGTTTTAGGTGTGACAGGATTAACTGCATATTTTGGATTATTAGAAATTGGAAAACCAAAAGAAGGAGAAACTTTAGTTGTATCGGGTGCAGCAGGAGCCGTTGGAATAACAGTTTCAGAAATAGGAAGAATTAAGGGATGTAAGGTAGTTGGTATTGCAGGATCAGATGAAAAAACAAAGCAGTTAAAAGATAAATTCAAATTGGATGAAGCAATAAATTATAAAAAAACTAATAATATGGCTAAAGCTATTAAAGAGGCTTGTCCAAATGGAGTTGATATTTATTTTGATAATGTTGGAGGAGTGGTATCTGATGGTGTAATGTTAAATGCTAATAATTTTTGTAGGGTTCCTGTTTGTGGTGCAATATCTCAATATAATGATAAGTCCCTTATTGTTGGTCCTCGAATTAATCCAATTATCATAAGAAATAGGGTAAGACTTCAGGGATTTATAGTTTTTGATTATGCTGATAAATATTTGGAAGCACAAATGAAATTAGCAGAATGGATTAAAGCAGGAAAAATTTCTATAAAAGAAACTATTATTGAAGGATTTGAAAATATTCCTGAAGCATTTTTAGGGTTATTTGATGGAAAAAATATTGGTAAAATGATTGTTAAAATTTAAATTTATATAATATGAAAAGAACTTCACACGTTGTATGGAATGGAAATGGTAAAGATGGAAATGGAACACTTTCTACTCAAAGTGGGGCATTAAAAGATCTTCCTTATAGTTTTAAGACAAGATTTCAAAATGATGATGGAAAACTTGGTACTAATCCTGAAGAATTAATAGCTGCAGCACATGCTGGCTGTTTTAATATGAAGCTTAGTTTTGTTTTGAATGAGAATGATTATTATCCAGATGAGTTAATAACAGATGCTGAGTTAACTTTTGTTGATGGTGTCGTAGAATCAATAGAATTAAAATTAAATGCTAAAATTTCAAATATTACTAATGATAAATTTCAAGAGTTAGCAGAGATTGCAAAAAATAATTGTCCTATATCGGGTTTATTGAAATGTGATATAAAATTAGTTGCTGTATTAGACTAATTTTATATATTTGGTTTACTATATGAAAAGACAAATTTCTATTTTATTTCTTGCCTTACTTTTAAGTCCAACCATAATAAGTTCATCAATCACATTGATGGGACATTCCCATGAGGTATGTACTGAGGATGGGATCCATCATCATGATCAAATAATTGAATGTGAATTGTGTTTATTTAATAATATCAACGCAAAGAAATTTTCTCAATTATTAAATGAATATCAAAATTTTGAAAATTATTATACACACATTTATAATTCAAATGACATAGTTTATTTGTTTAAATTATTAACCCTTTCTAATCATAAGAGAGGACCTCCTTCATATCATTAACCTATTCTTTTACTTACGACCATAAACTATTGACTTGTTCAATTGGTCTTTTTTATAACTTTTTTTAAAATATTTAAACATTTAATATGAAAACATATATAAACAAATTATACACTTATTTTTTAATACTCATGACTCTGATTTTTACTTTGTCATGTAGTGATGATGAATTACCTGCGGAAGAAAATGAAGAGGAAGCAATTACTGACGTGAAGTTAATTTTTACTAATCAGTATGATGCAAATGATGTAGTTGTAGCTAGAGCTCAAGATCCAGATGGACCAGGAGTTGAAGAGCTTAAAGTTTTGGATGGCATTCTTTTAGGTATCAACAAACAATACACACTAACTTTTGAGATTATGAATAATCTTGAGAGTCCAGGAGAAGATATTGGTGAGGAGATTTTAGAAGAGGGAGATGAACATCAAATTTTCTTTGATTATCCTGCAGAAGCTTTTTGTGAATTTGGGTATGGTGACACGGATGCTAATGGAAACCCTATCGGTTTAATTACACATTGGCAAAATTGTGGTACTCAAGTTTCAGAGAAAAATTTTACAGTAAAGCTTCAACATCAGCCAGATATTAAAACAAGTACGACTGGACCAAATGATGGAGATACTGATTTTGAGTTAACATTTGTTTTAACTATTCAATAAAATCATAACACTACTCTCATGATTGGGAGTAGTGTTTTATTATGAAATTCTCCATTTCATTTGAATTAAATTGTCTTCTTTAACTTTGAAACTTAAAATATATTTTTAGGATGAGAATCTTTTATTTAATTTTTATTTTATTAAGTGCTAATATTTATTCTCAGGAAAACTGCTTAATTTCTGTTTCGGGTAAAGTTATGGATAACAAGACAAAGGAACCTCTGTCTGATGTCTTAATAAAAATTGTTGATTCTCAAAAGTTTATAACAACAGATGAAGAAGGAAATTTCATCTTAGAAAATTTATGTTCAAAAAGCATAAAATCAAAATTCTCGAGATATGGATATTATGATTCTCTTTTAATAACCGATGATGAATATTTAATAATATACCTAAATCAAGAAATTTTTGAACTTAATTCTGTTTTAATTCTTAATGAAAAAGAAAAAAATATTGGAACAAAGACTATTTCTCAAAGATCCATCTCATTAGAAGATAGACCAACTGATCCGACGCAATCTCTTGCCAATTTTATAAGAGAGATTGATGGAGTTACATTAACTTCAGTAGGTTCAAATATTCAACTTCCTGTCATTCATGGCTTGTACGGAAACAGAATACTAGTTTTAAACAATTATTTAAAGCATGGTTTTCAAAATTGGGGTAATGAACACGCACCAGAAATTAATTTATCTGCAGCAGAAGGAGTCTCAGTTATTAAGGGATCATCTGGAGTCCGATTTGGACCTGAAGCACTTGGTGGTGCAGTAATTGTTGAGCCAGATCCGATGAAATTAAATGATCCTTTTTATCTTAATTTAGGCTCAGGATTTCAAACAAATGGTAAAGGAATAAATTTTAACTTAAAGTCTGGAACGGGCTACAAAAAGTTAGCTTATTTTTTAGGAGCAGATTACACAAAAATTGGCGATAGGCATGCTCCTTCATATTCGCTCACAAATACAGGAAAGGAAGAAAAGTCATTAAATCTTGGGCTCCATTATCACCTTAATAGTTTTGATATAAAATTATTTTATAATTATGTTGATTTGGATTTGGCAATTCTGAGAGCATCATTTTTTCACAGTGGAAATGCTTTATCTAGGGCGATTAGTTCTGAAACACCATTGTTTATTAGACCATTTTCTTATGAAATTAATGAACCAAATCAAGTTGCTAAACATCATTTTACAAAAGCACATATTAATTGGTGGTATAATGAGAACGAAAAAATTTCTTTTATGTTTGGAGGCCAATTAAATAGTAGAAAGGAATACGATGTCAGAAGAAATTCACATAAGCCAATAATTGATTTGGATTTATACACATTTGACTATTTACTTGAATGGGAGCATTCATTAAATGAAAATGTTGATGGATTAATTGGTTTTCAATTTTTTAACCAAGATAATGATAATAATCCTGGAACAGGTACAACTGCATTTATTCCAAATTATAATACTAATAGGTGGAGTTTATTTCTATTAGAAACTAAAAAAATTGGAAAAAGTTTTATTGAAGCTGGAATTAGGTTAGATAATGAAAAAAATAATGTTAGAGGCAGAGAGTTAAATCAAAATATATTTAGGGATGAATATACTTTCAATAATATTACTTTATCTCTTGGTTATGAAAATGAAGTTTCAGAAAAATTTTCTATAAGATCAAATTTTGGATCAGCCTGGAGAACACCAAATATGGCAGAGCTATTTAGCTATGGCGGACATAGTTTTAAAAATACGTTTGGTCTTCTTAGGTATTACTATAATGGTTCAGATAGAATAATGACTGATAAGATCATAAAGATGGAAGAGAGGATTATTTCAGCCGAGAAAGGCTTTAAGTTTATAAATGAAATTAATTTCAATAGTGAAAAACAAAAAGTAAAAGTTACATTTTTTTCAAATTACATATTGAATTATGTTTTTGAGAGACCTATAGGCATCTATGGTACTATAAGAGGGCCAATGCCTTATTTCATATATGACCAGTCAGATGTGTTTTTTTTAGGTTCGGATATTTCTTTAGAAAGAAAAATTTCTGAAAATATAAAATCAACATCAACTTTTAATTACTTATGGTCAAAAAATTTAAAAAAGAATGATAAAATAATTAATCAACCTCCAATAAAAATCAGTAATAATTTTGTTATCAAAACAAAACAATTTTGGAATATCAATTTTTCAGAGATATCAATCTTACCAAGCTATACATTTAAGCAGTTTCAAGCACCTATAACTATTAGTCCTGAAAAACTTACTGATGGCTCCTTAACAATTACAAAAGATTCTGAGATTTTTGATATTAAAGATGCTCCTGATGGTTATTTCTTGTTTGATTTGTCATGGAAAATTAAAATAAATGATTTTTCCACATCTATTATCATTAAAAATTTATTCAATAAAAAATACAGAAATTATCTTAATCAGATGAGATATTTTGCTGATGATTTGGGTAGAAATTTTTTAATTAATTTATCCTATTCATTTAACAAGATACAATAGACCTCTTTATTCATTAGAGTATATATTTATACATTATATTTGTGTCCAAATTAATTTTATGAAAAAATACTTTTTGCAGGTATTTTTTATTTTAATTTCCAATGCTTCTTATTCCCAGGTTGTTTTATCTGGTTATATACAAGAAGATGGGTCTGGAGAAAGACTTTCTTACTCAAATGTATATATTGATGAAATTAAAATTGGATCAAGTGCTAATGAAAATGGATATTTTACTTTAATAGGAGATATTAAAGAGGGTATGATTCTTAAAGCAAGTTACGTTGGCTATAAAACAAAATCGATCACACTAACAAGTGAAATGATTAATAATGATTTTGAAATTAATCTGGTGGCTCTTACATCTACTTTAAATGAAGTTGTTGTTTCTGCAGAGTCTAGTAAATTTCTTCAGGCAAATACTGACATTAGTAAGCATAGGATGTCTGTAAAACAACTTAGTTTGTTACCCTCAATTGGTGAGGTTGATATATTTAGATCTTTACAACTTTTGCCGGGAGTAAATGCAACTCATGAGAGTAGTTCGGGATTACGTATTAGGGGAAGTGAACCACAGGAAAATCTTGTTCTTTTGGATGGAATAAAAGTATATAATGTTGATCATTTCTTTGGATTTTTTAGTGCTTTTAACGCCAATGCAATAAAAAGTGTCGATTTATATAAAGGGGCATTTCCTTCAAAATATGGCGGCAGACTTTCAAGTGTTATTGATCTTACTGGGAAAGTAGGAAGTTTTAATGAAATAAAGGGTAATCTTAGTGTGAACCTTTTAAGTGCTTCAGGAAGTATTGAGATTCCTTTCTTGAAAAAGTTTAGTTTTTTTGCTTCTGGAAGGAGGTCTTTTACAGATCTTCTTCAAACATCATTTTTTGAAAAAATATTTAGTCAATTTGATCCTGAGGATGATATTGAAAATTTAGAGCCATTTATCCCTACCTTTAATTTTTATGATGTTAACTCTAAACTATCATTTAAACCATCTAAAGATGATCTTATAACCTTTAGTTTTTACAGAGGAGAAGATAATCTTGATGAGTCAAGTGATACAAAAAGATATCAGTATCCAAATTTTGGAAACATTGATAGAATAGAAATTATTGGTGATTTGGATAGGATATCACGTTGGGGTAACGAGGGTTATTCTTTTAAATGGTCTAGACAATGGAATCCAAAATTTTATAATAGTTTAAATGTATCTTATTCCAAATATTATAATTTTCAAGATGATAGCTATTTTGTAGACGTTAGAATTCCAGAATTAGATTCTACTATATTTGATTTAAGTGTTATACTAGATCAAGATAATTCTGTACAAGATTTTACTGCTCGGTACGATGCGGAAATAGTTTCAGGAAAAAATAATAAGTTTGAATTTGGTGCTGAGTATACAAAATCGGAGGTAGATTATTTATTTGTAAGAGACGATACTCTTAATATAACTGATACAGATCAAGAATCTAAATTATATTCTGCCTACATATCTTATGATTTAAAATCTGTTGAAAACCTTAATGTTAAGATTGGTTTAAGAGGAAATAGGTACGGCTTCAATGATAAAAATTATTTTTCTCCAAGATTTCAATTTGACTATTCATTAACTGATAAATTAAAAGTTAAAGCTGGCTATGGAGTTCATTATCAATTTGTAAAAAAAATAATTGGAGAAGGAGTAACGTCTAGATCAAGAGATTTTTGGCTACTTTCAGAGGATAATAATGTAAAAGTTGGAAAATCAACACACTATGTTGCAGGACTTTCATACGAAAGAGATGCATGGCTTATAAATTCTGAAATATTTTATAAGGATGTAGAGAATTTAACTGAGTTTTCATTAAGGTATCGGAATACTGGAATAAGGTCACTATTTTTTACAGGAACTGGAACAGTTAAAGGTTTTGAGACTCTGCTTCAAAAAAAGATAGAAAAATATACAGGTTGGATATCATACACTTATATTGATGCTGAACATGTTTTTCCACTTTTAAATGATGGCCTTTCTTTTAGAGCTCCTCATACTCTAAAAAATGAGTTTAAAATATTTAATAATTATGAGATAAATGGATGGAATTTTTCAGTCACTTTTATTTACGGGTCAGGAGAATATTTTACTGAACCATCTTATAAGTATGATATTACACTACTTGATGATAGTAATATAACTTTTATTGGAGTTGGACCAAAAAATGGATCTCTTCTTCCTGATTATCATAGATTAGATCTTTCTGTTCATCATATATTTAATATTAATAAGTATAAGGGAGATATTGGTATATCCATTTTTAATGTATATAACAGATCGAATGTGTGGCATTATGAGTATGATTTTAATCAAGAACCATTTTTAAAAACCAGCAAAAATTATTTGGGTTTTATACCTAATATTTCTTTAAAATTTGAATTTTAATTATGAAAAAGTGTTTGGCATTTATTTTTTCTTTTTTCTTTTTCTCTTGTGACAACGAAATTCCTATAGATGAAAATTTTGTTGTTGAAGCTTTCCTTTTTCAGGGAGAGGTTGTAGATGATATAAAAATTAAAGAGGCAAAAATGTGGAATTCAACAGATAGCATCACTGATTATATTGAAAATGCAGATGTTATAATTTTTGGGAATGGAACTGAATATAAATTAGATTATAACTCTCAGTTTGAGAGTTATGTGACTAATCAAAATATAGATATAGTATCAGGTGATACTTATGGTCTTGAGGTAACGGTTGGTGATAGGACTGCAACTGGAGAAACTGTGGTGCCGACAAAACCGGTTGGCTTAACACTGTCAAATGATAAAATTGTTATTCCTGAGTTAGTTCTTTCACCAGCTCTTCCAATCATTCTTAGAAATTTAGCTAAAAATGCTAGAACAGTTATTTCTTGGGATAATCCAAATAATGAATACCATTATTTGACTATAAAGTATGATAGTGAAAGTGAAGACCCAATTTTTGGTGAGGAAATTCCAGGTGCAGTAGGAGAATTTTTTAGTAATTTTTCATTACAATCTGAGCCTACAAGAGATACTGAATATAGTGCGCTATGTTTAAGCTTAAAAAATTATGGGAGATATAAAGTAACTCTATATAAAATAAATAGGGATTACTATAGTTTATTTGAAAATCAGGTTCAAGATGGAAATGATCTTAATGAACCTCCATCAAATATTTTTAATGCTTTTGGTGTATTTTCTGCTTTTGCTAGTGATACTGTATCTTTTAAAATTGTTAGAGAATAATTATTTTCTTATCCAATACGCAATCCAAATCAGAATTCCTTGAATAGGAAGTCTCCAAATCGCAATTTGTTGTGACGCTCCAATTGCTTCTTGGGCTTCTTTACTTTGAGCAAGATATATGTTTGCAGGGAATACTGCTATTAGAAGAAGGATAAGTCCTATCGAACCATAGTATCTATATTTTGGAAATAGTATCATAAGACCAAAGAGTATTTCAAAAAACCCACTTATGTATACTAGTTCAATATGAAACGGAAGATAAGGTGGAATAATAGATAGAAAATAATCAGGTTCTATAAAATGTTTAATCCCTACAATAGTATAAAAAATTGAGGATATTATTATTAAAATTGATTTTTGTAATTTACCTTTCGTTATCATAAAACTTTGCAATATGCATAAATTATTACTTATTTTTTTGTTCTTTTTGACTTTTAATATTTGTGCTCAAGATGCGAACCAAATACTAAAGAATTCAGAGCAAAAAATTCAAGGAATAAAATCATCTTATCAGGAAATGATGATAAAGATTGTTCGACCTAAGTGGAGTAAGGAAATGACAATGAAAGGATGGTCTATTGGAGAAGATTATTTTACTTCTGTTGTACTTTCTCCTGCAAAAGAGAAAGGAACAGTATTCTTAAAGAGAGAGAATGAAGTATGGAATTATATTCCTTCTATTGAGAGAACAATCAAATTACCGCCATCTATGATGATGCAAAACTGGATGGGAACGGATTTTACAAATGATGATCTTGTCCAAAGATCTTCAATAACTGATGATTATACCAATAGCATAATTGGTAATGAAATTATTGATGGATTAGATTGTTGGATAATAGAACTTATACCAAATGAAGATGCAGCTGTAGTATGGGGAAAGCTTGTGATGTGGATAGATAAGAGAGATTATATGCAGTTAAAAACTCATTTTTTTGATGAGTATGATGAAATGACAAGTATTATGACAGGAAAAGCAATAAAAAATTTTGATGGAAAAAAGCTACCCGCAATTATTGAATTTGTTCCGTTAGATAAAGAAGGAAATAAGACTATTGTAGAGAGGCTAGTCTGGAAATTTGATATTGATATAAACGAACGTTTCTTTTTACCAAACTATATGAAAAATTTAAGATGATATTTAAGATAGCATGGAGAAATATTTATAGAAATAAGAAAAGAACTTTAATTACAGTTACTTCGATTTTTGCTGCTTTATTTCTTATAATATTAATGAGGGCTTTGCAGTTTGGTTTCTATGATAATATAATTACGACAGTTGTCGAGTCATATGCTGGATATGTTGAGGTTCATGCCGAAGGTTACTGGGATAATCAAAGCCTTGATAATGCCATGGAAGTAGATCAAAAACTAATAGATGATATAAGTTCAGTAGAAGGTGTTGAAAATATTGTTCAGAGACTACAGACGTTTTCATTGATATCGATGGGTGAAAAGACCAAAGGAGGTGTAATAAATGGAGTTGACATATCTGATGAGCAGAAAATAACAGATTGGAATAAAAAAATGTTATCTGGATCATTTGATCTTGGTGAGAATGAAATTATAGTTGGTAAAGGAATTGCAGAATATTTTGATATAAGAGAGAATGACACTTTGATTCTCTATGGTCAAGGATACAGAGGTATGATGGCAGCAGGAAAATATCCAGTTAAAGGAGTAATTGATTTAAAAAATCCAGACCTTAACAAGCTTGGTATTTTTATGGCTATAGAGTCAGCAAGAAATTATGTTTCTTCTGAAGAGATATCTACACATATAATTATTGATAAAGAGCAATACTATGATGAGGAGAAAATTGTTAAGGATTTGTCTCAAATTCTCTCTGAAGACTATGAAATTATGACTTGGAAGAAGACTCTTCCCGAAATTGAACAGACAATTACTGCTGATAATGCTGGTGGATTAATTATGGCTTTTATCTTATATATAATAGTTGTGTTTGGGATGTTTGGTACTGTTCTGATGATGACTGAGGAAAGAAAGTATGAGTTTGGTGTTTTAATATCAATCGGAATGAGCAGAGTTAGGCTATTTGGCATTATCTTAATTGAAACAATTATTTTATCTATGATAGGAGTTTTCCTAGCAATTATTTTAACATATCCTATAAGTTACTACTTCAATCTAAATCCTATTGATATGGCTGTCTTGATGGGCGAAGGAGCTGATCAAATGTTGGAAGATTTAGGGTTTTCTCCATTAGCTCCTATGTCAATTTCATGGGATATTCCTCTATCTCATGCGCTTGTTATTTTTATATTTTCTTTGTTGATATCCATTTATCCTGCTATAAAAATATTAAATCTTAATCCAGTAAAATCTATGAAAATATGAACATAATAACACTAATTAAGATTTCTTGGAGAAATGTTTGGAGAAGCAAATTGAGAAGTTTTGTGGTAATAATGTCAGTTATCTTTGGGATATTAGGTGGGATTATTATGATAGCAATATCCTATGGACTTAACGAGGAAAGAATGAATAATGCTGTTGACACTTATCTTTCACACATCCAAATTCATAATAAGTCTTTCTCTGAGGATTATAATATAAAACTTAAAATAGATAATCTTCCTCAAATTGAAAAAGCAATCAATAATGATGATAGGGTGGTGTCTTATTCTAAGAGAATTATTTTGAATGGGATGTTGTCTAACTCAAATGGATCATATAGCATCCAGGTTAAGGGAATAAACCCTAGTGAAGAGATAAAAGTTACTAATACTTATGAAAAAATAATAGAAGGAGAATATTTTAAATCAAAGAGGGATAATACTATTCTTGTCGGAAAGAAATTAGCAGACAGATTAAATCTAAGAATAAAGTCCAAAGTTGTTATAACATTCCAAGATGAGAATTATGATCTAACATCTCTTCTGTATAGGGTTGAGGGTATTTTTAGATCTGGTAATTCTAGGTATGATGGGGCTAATGTATTTGTAAGAAATGTAAGCATTACTAATAATTTACCAAATTTTTCTGGATTTCATGAGATGCCGATATTGCTGACGGATATTGAATTAAGAGATGAGGTCAAAAATGAGTTGATTCCTTACAGTTCTAATAATGTTGTTGAGGCATGGGATGATATATCTAAAGACCTTGCATATGCCAATGAAATGCTTGCAGCTGTTCTTTACATTTTTATGATGATAATTTTAATTGGATTATCATTTGGAATTGTAAATACTATGCTAATGGCTATACTTGAGAGAAAGAGAGAAATTGGGATGCTTATGTCTATTGGGATGAACAGATTTAAAATATTTTTGATGATATGTTTTGAGACAATTTTTCTATCGTTGATAGCTCTTCCTTTTGGTTTGCTTTCCTCTTATTTTATCGTAGAATATTACTCTGTGGTTGGCATTGACTTAAGCGTTGTTGAAGCTGGTCTTGAAAATTTTGGTGTTGGAACACGATTATATTTTAAAGTTCCTGATGAACAATATTATATAGTTGCAATAATGGTTTTTATTATATCAATTATTTCATCAATTTTTCCCTCTTTGAGGGCACTAAAAATTAATCCAGTTGAAGCAACAAAAACTTTTTAAATTTGAATTATGATTGAAACTAAAAACTTATCTAAAATTTATAACCCTGGTAAATTTGAGGTCAAAGCTGTTAATGATGTGAATTCACTATTTAAAGAGGGAGAATTTACTTCTGTTGTGGGGCCATCGGGATCTGGTAAAACCACATTCTTAAATTGTGTTGGAGGTCTTGATAACCCAACCTCTGGCGATGTATATATAGCTGGTGAAAATATCACACGACTATCTGGGAGCAATATAATTCAGTATAGGTTAAACAATATAGGATTTGTTTTCCAGTCATATAATTTAATTCCTGTCTTATCTGCTAAAGAAAATATCGAGATGATAATGTTACTTCAAGGAATTGATGAAAAATCTAGAAGGTTAAGGACTGATGAATTACTAAACCAAGTTGATTTATACGAAATGAAAGATAGAAGGCCATCTGAACTTTCAGGAGGACAACAGCAAAGGGTTGCTGTTGCAAGAGCATTAGCTTCAAAACCAAAGTTTATTCTTGCTGATGAACCAACCGCAAATCTTGATACAGCATCAACCTCTAATCTTTTAGATATTATGAGTAAGTTGAATGAAAATGAAAAAATAACTTTTATATTTTCAACGCACGATCAGAGAGTAATTGATAGAGCTAGAAGAGTTATAACTTTAGAAGATGGAAAAATTGTTAGTGATACTAAAAAATAGTTATATATTATTTTTTATAATTATTCTAATTTCATTAGAATCTACAGCTCAAGAAAAAAAATCTGAATTTACTTTAAGCGGATATGTTAAGTATCTTCCATCATATCTTGATTATAACAGCAGTTATTTTGATTCTGAAATCAGTCATCTCATACATAATAGGTTAAATCTAAGAGGATATTTTGGAGAAAATTTTTCTCTCGGATTAGAATTTAGAAACAGGATGGTGTTTGGAGAAAATTCTTATATTTCATCTGATGATGGACTCCTAGATTTATCACATTTTATTGTTGATAATACAAATTTTAAGATGCATTCTATGATTGATAGATTTTGGTTAAAATACCAAAAAAATAAAATAGAGATAAGTATAGGAAGGCAAAGAGTTAATTGGGGAATCAATACCATATGGAATTCTAATGATTTATTTAACGCGTACAATTTTATTGATTTTGATTATATTGAAAGACCTGGGTCTGATGTGATTCGATTTCAGTATACCGGAGATAATCTATCTAGTTTTGATCTAGTATATAAGCCTTCTTCAGATCAAGGAGCAGTAGTAGCTGGATTATATAAAATTAATAAGTTGGGTTATGATTTTCAGTTTCTTGGAGCTAATTATTATGATGATATTGCAATTGGTACTGGATGGGCTGGAAATATTAAAAATGCAGGATTTAAGGGTGAATTAACTTATTTTATTATAAAAAACCCACAAGATATTTTTCCTTCTCAACAAAAAAATTCTACTAGTTTATCAACTTCTGTAGATTATTCATTTAAGAATGGATTTTATATTTTGGGATCTTATCTCTATAACTCAAATGGTTTTTCTGATCCAAGTGTATTTAGTTTGGGTTCCCTTACAGACAATGTATTATCACCTAAAAATTTAATGCCCTCAAAAAATTCTTATTTAATTCAGGCTTCTAAACTAATAACTCCTGCGATAAATTCATCGTTGACTATACTTTATGGTAAAGGAGTAAATTTTATGTTTATTTCTCCAAATATCACCTATGACATTAATGAAAGTTTTGATCTTAATTTTATTGGTCAGTTTTTTTATGGTGAAGTGGATAATGATTTTCAGAATTTATTGAAGGGTGTTTACCTTCAAATAAGGTATAGTTTTTAATTATTTATAACCATTTTTTATTTTCCAGATTTCATAATCACTATCATTAATTTTATATGCCCAGTGTAATAATGATTGCCTAACTGCGAGAGAAAAAGATAAATCATCAATTGTGGTGTTTTTTTTATAAATTTTTGAATAAATATAATTCCTCCATCTTCCTTTTATTCCGCAAAAATTATTCCATCTAGATATTTGTCTTGAATCGTCATCTGTTCTTCTTCCTAAATAATATCTACAGTACCATTGAAACCAACCTCTTGGATCTTGTGGATGTATCCATCCTTTCTCTTCCCATTCTTTTTGTGAAAGACCAGATTTTATTTTAAAAAAATTTACTTTTCTATTGTATTTTTCAGATTCATACTGATTTTTACTTAATCCTTTGAACCATTTTTTAGGAAATTCATTTGGATTTATTTTAAGATTTTGTTTTGTTTTGTTGAAATATGTTCCGCCAAATGCTCCACTTTGAATAACTTCTTTTGGGGTAAGGTTTGGAGAAAATTCCATTAATTTTTAATTTTCTCGATTTGCTTTAAGAGTTTATTTGCTTCTACCAACTTTGCATCACTTTTTTCTCTATTTATTTTTGATAATTCATAAGATTCTTTTAAGAGTCTTTCATATTTTATAAAAAGTTTTTCTTTTTTACTTTTAAATAAATTAAACATAGTTTTAAAACGATTTAATTAATCTTTTCAAAGATTGTATTAGTTAGGCCTTGGATCTTTATCTTCATAATATAGTAACTCGCAATCACAACCTAAGACAACATATTTTTCACTAACTGTGTTTGTTGAAGAATTAAAAAAAGTAATAAAAAGTGTGCTATCATTTATTTGCTTTGCTCCTCCTGATGGGAGTACACTATTCGTTTTTTTAATTTCATTTTCTACTATATCTATACAAGCAAATATTTTCTCATTTTTACATTTTTTTTCTTCTTTGAAACAACCCAATGAAAATAAAATGAGTATACTTAGCATTATATATTTACAAATACTATTTTTTATTGAAATGAATGGCATATTTGAAAAGAATTTACTATTAGTTATATTAATTTTATGGGGCATCCCTAGCACATATTTTAGAAGCAAATTTAGAAAAATTGTTTATAAAACAGAAGATTGGAAAATTAATATTATGCCTTTATTTTCAAAGGAAATTAAAAGTCTTTTTTTAAATATGTATCCTGATGATAAAAATTATATAAAAGTTAGAAATTCATATAGATTATATCTAGTAGTATATCTTATCTTATTTATTGTTTATTATTTTTATGAATAATTAAATATTTTTTATTTGATGGTATTTTTTGCCAATATATAAAATATGAGAAGAGTTAGGGCAATTGCACCAAGACCTATTGAAATTTTAAAAATTAATAATCCATCCATCTAAAAATTAATTTTTTTATAAAAGACATCATTATGCAAATTTATATAACTTCGTTTTCTAAATATTAATATAACCACAATAAACATGAAAAATATAGTATTAATTATTTTAGCAATTTTTCCTTTATTTTCTAAAAGCCAAAATATTGATTACATAGAATATGACTTAGATAATGGACTTCATGTTATTCTACATCAAGATAACTCTGTTCCTTTAGTAGTAACTTCTGTTATGTACCATGTAGGTGCAAAAGATGAAAATCCAGAGAGAACAGGTTTTGCTCATTTTTTTGAACATCTTCTTTTTGAAGGAACTAAAAATATAGGAAGGGGAGAAATGGATAAGATTATTGAAAGAAATGGTGGAACTTATAATGCTAATACTACTCAAGATAGAACGTATTATTATGAACTTCTTCCTTCAAATAAATTAGAGTTAGGTTTATGGATAGAATCTGAAAGATTATTACATCCAGTTATAAATCAAATTGGAGTAGATACTCAAAATGAAGTAGTTAAAGAAGAAAAAAGATTGCGTGTTGATAATTCACCATATGGTCAATTACTTGAGCAAATTGTTGAAGGTCTTTTTGTAAAGCATCCATATAGATGGACAACAATTGGTTCTATGGATCATTTAGATGCAGCTACTTTAGATGAATTTTTAGCATTTAAAGATAAATTTTATGTTCCCAATAATGGTGTCTTGGTTGTTGCTGGAAATTTTGAAGTTGAAAATACTAAAAGTAAAATTGAAGCTTATTTTGGGCCTATACCAAGAGGTAATGATATTGAAAGGGTAGATGTTCAGGAAGATCCTATAGATGGAGAATTAAAAAGAACTTTTCATGATCCAAATATTCAAATCCCCATGGGTTTAGTCTCTTATAGAACACCTTCTATGAAATCTAGAGATGCATTTGTTTTAGATATGATTTCATCTGTTTTAAGTGGAGGAAAAAGTTCTAGATTGTATAAAAAAATGGTAGATGATAAAAAAGTATCTCTTCAAGTGCAAGCAGTAAATTTATCACTTGAGGATTATGGGGCTTATGTTATATTGTCTCTGCCTGTTGGAGAAAATACATTAGAAACTTTATATGCTAATATTGATGAAGAAATTGATTTATTAAAAAATGAATTAATATCTGAGAGAGAATTTGAAAAACTTCAAAATATTTTTGAAAATAATTTTGTCAATTCAAATGCATCTATGGCAGGAATTGCTAATTCTTTAGCAAGAAATTATATGCTTTATGAAAATACAAATCTTATAAATTCAAATTTGGATATATATAAGTCGATTACTAGAGAAGAAATAAAAGAAGTTGCTAATAAATATCTTAATAAAAACAGCAGAGTCTTAATTGATTATATGCCTGTTGAATCTGAAAAAAAATAAATTAAAGAAATATGAAAAAAATAATTATATCTATTTTATTATTAATAATTTCAACATCTGTTTTTTCTCAAATAGATAGATCTAAACCCCCAAAATCTGGACCTGCTCCTGTAATAAATTTAGGACAGCCATCTACTTTTACTTTAAAAAATGGATTAAAAGTCATAGTTGTAGAAAATAAGAAATTACCTAGAGCTTATGCTAGTCTTGATGTTGACAATTATCCTGATTTTGAAGGTGATATAAAGGGAGTTTCAAGTTTGGTTAGTGCGTTGATGGGAAATGGAACGACAAATCAATCGAAAGATGATTTTAATGAGGAAGTTGATTATATGGGTGCATCGCTGTCTTTATCTGCGGGAGGTGGATATGCGTCTTCGTTAAAAAAATATTTTCCAAGAATTATGGAAATGATGTCAGATGGACTTCTAAATCCTTTATTTACTCAAGAGGAGTTTTTAAAAGAGAGAAATATATTAATTGATGGAATTAAGTCAGCTCAGAAAAGTGTTCCAGACATAGCATCTCAAGTTGGAGATAAATTATTTTATGGAGCCAATCATCCTTATGGTGAGTTTGCTACAATCCAGACAGTTGAAAATATTACATTAGAAGATGTTCAAAATTATTATTCAACTTATGCAAAACCAAATAATGCTTATTTGACTATTGTAGGTGACGTTGATTATAAAGAAATTAAAAAATTAGTTACTTCTCTTTTTAAAGGTTGGAAAAAAGGAAAACTTCCTGAATATGAAATGCCTACTGTTAATGATGTATTAAAAAATGAGATAAATTTTGTTGATATGTCAAATGCTGTACAATCTGAAATTACTGTTGGTAATATTATAAATATTTCAATGGCTGATCCTGATTATTTTGCATTAAGACTCGCCAATCAAATACTTGGAGGTTCAGGAGGAAGATTGTATGAAAATCTAAGAGAAGATAAAGGCTTTACTTATGGTGCATATTCTGGCGTAACTACAAGTAGGTATGTAGGAAACTTTTATGCTTCCACTAGTGTTAGAAATGAGGTTACTGACAGCTCAGTTGTTGAGATAATAAATGAGATAAATAGAATAATTTCAGATAATGTTTCGGAATCAAAATTAGCATCTGTAAAAGAAAAGTTTGTTGGTAATTTTATAATGTCAACAGAAAGACCATCTACAATAGCAACTTTTGCATTGAATATTGATAAATATAATTTATCTAGTAATTTTTATGAGACATATCTTGATAATTTTCAAAAGGTAACAGTTGAGGATATAAAAAGGGTAACTAATAAATATTTTAAGAATAATAACTTAAGAATAGTAATTGTTGGAAAAGGAAAAGATGTGATACCTTCTCTTGAAAAATCACTATATGAGATTAAATACTATGATACTAATGGAGATATAACTGAAAAGCCAGATTATTCTGTGCCTACTGGTATATCTGCAAATGGTGTTTTATTGAATTATTTAGAAGCTATAGGTGGAAAGGAAAAAGTAGAATCTGTTAATGCAGTTAGTTTGTTGGGAGAAGCTGAATTTCAAGGAATGAAACTTCAGTTAATGAATATTAACGCAAAGCCAAATAAATTAGTTGTGATGATGATGATGATGGGCAATGTACTTATGAAGCAAGCTTTTAATGGAGAAGCGGGATATATTCAACAGCAAGGTGTAAATAATCCTTTTCCACAAGAAGAAATAGATAAGTTAAAAAAGTCTTCTTTACCTTTTGAAGAAATAGGTTGGTTAGATAATAAGGATGTTAAATTTAGTGCTATTGAGAGTGAAGGTGGAAAAGAGTTGTACGCACTTGAAGTTAATGGTGATACGTATGTTTATTATGATAAAGAAACTGGACTTAAAATTAAACAAACTCAAAGTGCATCTATGCCTGATGGCACTAAAGTTTCTCAGACCACTTATTATGAAAATTATATTTCAGTAGATGGAATATTGTTTCCTCATATAATTAAAGTGCCAATGGGACCACAAAATATGGATTTTAATATGATAAAAATTGTTGTTAATCCAGAGGTTAGTGATGCTGATTTTAATTAATCAATACAATGGTAAATATTTCGAATTTATTAACAGATTTAGATTTAAAGAAAGTAAATAATGGAACATCTTCAGGTTCTATTTGGTTAAAATCTAAAGGAGATAGCAGAACTATATATTCTCCTGTTGATGGTAATCCAATTGCTGATGTTATTGAAACAGATGATGTTTCTTATAAATCTATTTTAAAAAATGCAGAAGAATCATTTGTGCACTGGAGGAAAATTCCTGCACCCCAAAGGGGTGAGATAGTTAGACAGATTGGTAATGAACTTAGAAAAAAGAAAAATTCATTAGGAGAATTAGTGTCTTATGAAATGGGAAAATCATTGCAAGAGGGTTTAGGGGAGGTTCAAGAGATGATTGATATTTGTGATTTTTCTGTCGGATTATCAAGGCAACTTTATGGACTTACTATGCACTCCGAAAGACCAGGTCATAGAATGTATGAACAATGGCATCCACTTGGTATAGTTGCTATTATTTCATCATTTAATTTTCCTGTAGCTGTTTGGAGTTGGAATGCTATGATTGCATTAGTATGCGGAAATGTATGCTTATGGAAGCCTTCTAAAAAAACACCACTTTCAGCTATAGCTACTCAAAAAATTATTTCTAATGTATTTGAAAAAAATAATGTTGATGAAGGTATATGTTCTTTGGTAATTGATTGTTCAGAAAGAAAAATTGGTACAGAAATGTTAAATAATAAAAAAATATCTTTAATTTCTGCTACCGGCTCTACAGCAATGGGAAAATATGTTGCTAGAATAGTAGGTGATCGGTTGGGAAAGACTCTGCTTGAACTTGGAGGGAATAATGCAATAATTGTTTCAAATAAAGCTGATCTCAATATTGCTCTTAGGGCAGCAGTATTTGGGGCAGTAGGAACGGCTGGTCAAAGGTGTACATCAACTAGAAGATTAATAGTTCATAAAGATATTTTTGAGGAATTTAAAAATAAGTTAGTGAATGCTTATGGGCAAATCAAGATTGGTAATCCTTTGAATAAAGATAATCATATGGGTCCTCTAATTGATAGAGGTGCAGTGAAAATGTATCTTGATGCAATAGAAAAAATAAATAAAGAGGGAGGTAAAGAAGTGGTTGTAGGTGGGGAGTTATCAGGGAATAAATACCAATCTGGATGTTATGTTAAACCTGCTATTTATGAAGTAAAGAATGAATTTTCAATTGTTCAAGATGAAACTTTTGCTCCTATATTATATTTAATAAAATATTCTACTTTAGATGAGGCTATTAGAATTCAAAATGATGTACCCCAGGGTTTATCTTCATCAATTATGACTAAAGATTTATCTGAATCAGAACAATTTTTATCTGCTCAAGGATCAGATTGTGGTATAGCAAATGTTAATATAGGTACTTCAGGGGCCGAAATTGGTGGTGCTTTTGGTGGTGAAAAAGAAACTGGAGGAGGAAGAGAGTCTGGATCAGATTCATGGAAAGCATATATGAGAAGACAAACTAATACAATTAATTATACGGATGATTTGCCTTTAGCTCAGGGTATAAAATTTGATTTTTAGCCTTCAGTATCAGGATTAGGTAATTCAGGTTTATCATTACATTCTGGAATACTATCATCACAAGGTAGGTTATCCTCAAAGCCACATGATAATGTAATGAAAATAGTAAGCAAAAATGCAGTTATTACTTTAATTGTTTTTTTAATCATTATATGAAATTATATAAAAAGCCTAATATATGTAAGGCTTTAAAACAAATTTTTTTTTATCACCATCCTATACCATAGTATGCCTTAATACCATTAGGGTACATTCCTTCTACTAAAACCCCATCATCTTTTGGTAATTGAGACAGTGTTGTAGATAGATCTTCGACATCAGAAATCGCTCTTTTATTAATAGAAGTAACAATAAATCCTTTTGTGATTCCTGCATTTTTCCATTTTCCTTTTTCAATATTAATTACTTGAGCTCCTCCTTCTAATTCTAATTTTTCTTTAAGTTCTTTTGATAAATCTGAGAATTTTGCGCCATCAAAAGAAAAATTATTATTTGATGCAACTACTTCAGTTGTTCCTAAAGTATTTTTTAGAGTAGCGGTAGTGTTTTTTGTTTTTCCGTCTCTTATGTAAGTTACTTCTACTTTATCTCCAGGTCTATTTATTGCAATTTGTTCTTGCAGATTAGAAACATTTTTAATTTCTACTTTATTGATTTCAGTAATGACATCTCCTTTTTCAAGTCCTGCTTCAAACGCAGCACTTCCATCATTTACTCCCGAAATTAAAACACCAAATAATACTGGAATATCATTTTCTTTTGCAATTTCAGCAGTTACGTCTTGGATAGTTATTCCTAACAACGCTCTTTGAACTACTCCAAATTCAACTAAATCTCTATATACTTTTTCTACAAGGGTTGATGGTATTGCAAATGAATAACCAGCAAATGTTCCTGTAGGTGTTGCTATAGCAGAGTTTATTCCCACAAGTTTACCTTCTAAATTAACTAATGCTCCCCCAGAATTTCCTGGATTTACAGGTGCTTGATGTTGAATAAAAGCTTCAATCTGTAAGTTATTTTTATCTCTTAATATTCCAATATTTCTAGCTTTTGCACTTACTATTCCTGCTGTAACAGTAGATCTAAATTCGAATGGAGAACCAACGGCAAGAACCCACTCTCCAATTTGTAAGTTGTCTGAATTACCAAACTTTATAGTAGGTAAATCATTTGCTTCAATTTTAAGAATTGCTAAATCTGTTGTAGGATCCGTTCCTTCTATTGTTGCTTTAAATGTTCTGTTATCGTTTAATAGTACTTCAACTTCGCTGGCATTTTCAACTACGTGATTGTTTGTGATTATATAACCATTTTTTGACATGACTACACCTGAACCTGAACCTCTTTTTTTTGGCATTTCACGTTCTCTGTAATCATATCTTTCACCAAAAAAATCTCTAAACATATCTTCAAAAGGATTTCTAGTACCCGAATTTCTTCCTTCATATGTAGTTCTGATATGAACAACTGATGGTGTTGTTACTTTGGCTGTATAAATAAAATTTAATCCTTTTGGTACTATGACATCTGTAGTGTCGAAAATATAATTTGCTAATTTTATTTTATCATTATAATCTATGGCAATAACATTCGATTTGTTTTCCCATAGGTTATAGCCTCCAATAGCAGTAAATCCTCCAATAATTGAAAATAATATTGCGAATAAAAAATTTTTCATATCTATATTTTATGTTTCAGCAAATTTAAATACTCAAACGGTATTATTGATGTTAATTATATGCTAATTAACATTGTTTAACATAAAAAAAAGGCAAATGATTAATTTGCCTTTTTGAAACTATATATTAAAAAAAATTATTTGATTTGAATTGTTTTTTTAATAGATGTTTTTGAATCTTTAGGAACAGATATGTTTAGCATTCCATTTTTGTGAACAGCTGTTATCTTTCCCTCGATTATGTTCTCTGGTAATTGAAATGATCTGGTAAATTTACCATATCCATTTTCGATAGAATGAAAATTGTTTTTTTCATTACTGAATTTTCTTTCACCAGAAATTATTAAATGACCTTTTTCAATTTCAATTGATAGGTCGTTTTTATTAAGTCCTGGAATCGCTATATTGAAATCAAATGATTTATCTGTTTCAGATATATCAACTCTAGGAGAATAACCTTTCTGAGATTCATTTATAAATGAATCATCAAAAAAATCATCAAAAAAATTATCAAATAAAAATGGTCTTACAAAATTATTTGATGGTCTTAAAACTAATTGTCTCATAATTAAACTATTTAAATTAAACTTCAATAATTAGTAATGAAATAAATATGCCAAAAGGAAAAAGAATGATATATTATGCCATAATGACATATTATTGTAAATTATATTTTTTTATATGACATTATGTCATTTATTGACAAATATTATATTTAATATTAAAGAATAATTTTGCACTTTAAATATTGTAAATTTATTATTGCAAATTATTTTATGCCTTCTTAGCTCAGTTGGTTAGAGCAGTAGACTGTTAATCTATTGGTCCTTGGTTCGAGTCCAAGAGAAGGCGCATATATTTATGGTCATAATATTAATTATGACCTTTTTTTTTTATTTTTCTATAATGAAAATTATATTTTCTTCATCCTTATTTTTTCTTTTACTTTATCCCTCCTTTTCTTTAAATGATTTTGTTAAATATAGTCAGCCTCTACCTTCTTCTACTTTAGAAATAGATATGACTCCAGTACATGGTGGAAAGTTTATAATGGGCGATGATTCATTTGATGCTCTAAAGCATGAAATTGAACTTTCATCCTTTTGGATTTCTACCTATGAAATATCGTGGGACGTATATACTTTATTTATGGAGAGAAATATTGATGAATTACCTTCTTCTTTTAAAAAAGGTTCAGAAGTATTCATTGATGTTGATGGTGTTTCTAGTGCTACTATTCCGTATATGGAGATGAGTTTTGGAATGGGCACTAATGGTTATCCTGCTATTAATATGACTCAGTTTGCTGCTTCTAAATTTTGTGAATGGTTATCTTCAATTACAGGAAACTATTATAGGTTACCTACGGAAGCGGAATGGGAATATGCATGTAAAGCAGGGTCAAATTCAGATTATTATTTTGGAGATGATATTTCTATTTTGAGTGAATATGCATGGTATTCTGATAATTCAAATGGATCTTATCATAAGATAGGCACAAAAAAACCTAATGCTTTAGGCCTTTATGATATGCATGGAAATGTTTCTGAATGGACAATTGATACTTATTCTGTTGATAAGTATAAAAATAGAAATACTCTAAAAAACCCTTTTTATATAACTAAAAATAAATATCCTAAAGTAATAAGAGGTGGCTCTTGGAATGATGACGCTACTAGATTAAAAAGTTCGAGGAGAGATCTTTCAACTAAAGAACTTCAAAAGAGGGATCCTCAAATACCTAAAAGTAAGTGGTGGAATACGGATGCTCCTTATATTGGCTTTAGAATTGTAAGACCATTATCTACCCCTGAAGATGATGTTAAAAATTTATTTTGGAATTACTAAAAATATATTTTAGATTGAAAAAACCTTTAAACCATAAGTCATGATAAAAAATACAAGAAGAACATTTTGTAAACAAACAGTTGCGGCGACTACTGGAATATTAGCGAGCACCCTTCCACTTGATGCTATGTCTAATGTTTACGATAACAAAAAATTAAAATTAGCATTAATAGGATGTGGTGGAAGAGGTTCTGGCGCAGCAGTTCAAGCCCTTACTGCTGATGATAAAGTTGAATTATATGCAATGGCAGATGCATTTAGAGATAGAATTGATTCTAGTTTGAATGGAATTAAAGAACATTTTGATGGATCTAAAAATATTGATGTCAAAGAAAAAAATATGTTTACTGGTTTTGATGCATATAAAAAAGCAATCGACTTGTGTGATGTGGTTATTTTGACAACTCCTCCAGGGTTTAGGCCTCTACATTTTGAATATGCTATTAATAATGATAAGCATGTTTTTATGGAAAAACCCCTTGCTACAGATGCTCCTGGAATTAGAAAGGTTTTAGAGGTTGCTAAGATTGCAAAAGATAAAAAATTAAATGTTGTAGTAGGTCTTCAAAGACATTATCAAGATAAATACATTACTCTATATAATAAAGTTGTAAATGGAGATATTGGAAAAATAGTTTCTGGACAAGTCTACTGGAATGATGGTGGAGTTTGGGTTCAAAAAAGAAAACCCTCACAATCAGAATTAGAGTACCAGATGAGAAATTGGTATTATTTTACCTGGTTATGTGGTGATCATATACTTGAACAACACATTCATAACATAGATGTGGCTAATTGGTTTATTGGTGACTACCCAATTTCTGCTCAGGGTATGGGAGGTAGAGAAGTTAGAAATGGTATTGATCATGGACAAATCTTTGATCATCATTTTGTAGAGTTTACCTACGCAAATGGAGCGGTTATCTCAAGTCAGTGTAGACATCAAACTGGTACAGCTAGTAGGGTAGATGAAGTCTTCCAGGGAAGCAATGGATCAGTTGTAACTGGAAAAGGTGAAATGACAGATTTAAGTGGAAATATTAAATATAAGTACCCTAATAAATGGAATGAAGATCCAAATCCTTATCAAGTAGAACATGATAAATTATTTCAATCCATAAGAAATAATGAGGTCATAAATGATGTAGAATATGGAGCAAAAAGTACAATGACAGCTATAATGGGAAGAATGGCAACTTATACTGGTAAAAAAATTACATGGGATCAAGCTATTAATTCTAAAGAAATGCTTGTTCCAAATAATTTAACTTGGAATTCAACGCCTCCTACATTACCAGATGATAATGGAAAATATTTAGTTGCAATTCCTGGAAAAACTAAATTTATATAGTTTTGAAAAGAAGAAAATTTATAAATAATTTAAGTATTACAAGTGTTGGCCTGTTTAGTGCAAACAGTCTTTTTGCACATAATTATAACCTTCAAAAGAATAGATTTAAACTTAAATATGCACCTCATTTAGGAATGTTTGCTAATTCTGCTGGAAAAGATCCTATAGATCAGTTGAGTTTTATGGCAGATCAGGGATTTATGGCTTTTGAGGATAACAGAATGAAAAGTAGGTCTATATCCACTCAAAATCAGATGTCAGCTATAATGGAAAAAAGAAATATTGAAATGGGTGTTTTTGTTGCTCATGATATCTATTGGCAAAAGCCTAATTTGGCAAGTGGAAATTTGGAGTTAAGAAATGAATTTCTTCGACATATAAAAGAATCCATTGAAGTTGCTAAAAGGGTTAATGCTAAGTGGATGACGGTAGTTCCTGGTTTTGTTGATTTAAGAAAAAAGATGTCTTATCAAACTGCTAATGTCATAGAAAGTTTAAAACAGGCATCTGATATTCTTGAACCTCATGGTTTAGTAATGGTTCTAGAACCTTTAAATTTTAGAGATCATCCAGGTCTGTTTTTATCTGAAAGCCCTCAAGCATACCAAATTTGTAAAGCAGTAAACTCACCTTCATGCAAAATACTTTTTGATATATATCATCAACAAATTCAAGAAGGTAACCTAATTCCAAATATTGAAGCTTCATGGAATGAAATTGGATATTTCCAAATTGGAGATAACCCAGGAAGAAATGAGCCTACAACAGGTGAAATTAATTATAAGAATATATTTAAGTATATTCATTCTAAAGGATTTAATGGTATTTTAGGTATGGAGCATGGAAATTCACAACCTAATAAAGAGGGGGAACAAGCAGTTATAGATGCCTATTTAGAAGTAGATTCATTTTAATCAATTATTTATTGCTTTATCCTTTTTTCCAATGAGTATTATCTCTGTTTCTCTACCATTAACATATCTAAAGCCATTTTTTCCGTAGAAACCAGCCTCTTCTAACATTATTCTAATTTCTTTATTCCACTCTTCTATAAAAACTTTAGTATTTAACTCAATTGCATAAACCGTATTATATTGTAGAGGATGATCACCATTAAAAGGAACACCTTGCTGAGCGTCCCACATACCAAATGTTGTACCAGATGAATGTCCAAAAGTTCCTAGTGGATGAGTATATATTTGAGGTTTAAGACCTTCGTTTATAGCACTTTCTAAAGATTCTTTAAGTACTTGATTTCCTGTTTTACCAAATTTAAAATTTCCAGTAAAAATATCTTGAACTCTATTTCCTTCTTTTAATGCTTTAGAAAGAAATGCTGGAGCTTTATTTTCATTTGGTTTAAGCACATATGCAATTTCTTGACAATCTGTATTTAGTGTTAAATACGTTATTCCAAAATCACAATGTACTAAATCACCTGGTTGAATTATATCAAACTTTGATTTTCCATCAAATGCATATAAATCACTATTATCTGACCTTTGAACATCGATTGTTGGATGAAACCATGTTTTTAAACCCAATGCAGATACTTTTTCTCTCATCCACCATACCACATCGTCGGTTGATGTAATTCCTGGTGTTATTACTTTAGTCGAAAAAGCTTCTTTGATGATATTATGAGTTATTTCGACAAGTTGACTAAAAATTGTCATCTCATATTGTGTCCTTGTTTCTATCCATCTGATACCAAGTTTTTCCGCAGAGACTACTTTAGCAGCAGATTTTTTAGAAATATTTTTCATGAATAGTTCATAGTCAGTTTTTACAATTCCATCTGTAATCGCAAAATGTTCTGAATAGTTTAAACCTATTTTATTAGGATTTTTACTTTCTATAAAGTTGGAAAGTGCTTTCCATTGGTCTGGTTCTTTTTCTTTATTCCATATGGAAGGAATATTCTTTCCAAAATTATACCTTGCTATAGCAACTTTTTCAACTTTCTCTGATGATTTATCATAATAAAAAGCGAGAATAGTTCTTCTCCTTGCATTTAACCAAGTAGGAGGGAGCATTGTCTTAATGATAGGATCTTCATTGTATTCTCTAGTAATTAGAATCCACATATCTATTCCCGTTTCTTTCATTAATTTCGGGAGTAAATTATCAAATCTGTCTTTTTGAATATTTTCTATAACAGTTGCCCTTTCTTTTAAGCTAATAATGTTTTGGGATTGAATTTGAATGCTAAATGATAGTAATAAAATTAAATTAATTATCTTCATAATTCTTGATTTAAACTTTAAATAAAAATATACTAATTTTTTTATAGTGTTAGCATTATGAATAAAACAAATAATAGTTATTGGAAGGAAAATTTAAAGTATGTTTTCATTTTACTTACAGTTTGGTTTATTGTTTCTTTTGGTTTTAGTATTCTTTTTAAAGAAAATTTAGATGTTTTTTCTATAGGTGGATTTAAATTAGGATTTTGGTTTGCCCAACAAGGATCCATGTACACATTTGTTATTTTAATTTTTATATATGTACGTTTAATTAATAAGCTAGACAAAAAGTACGGTTTTAATTCAAAAAATTAATTATGGATGTACAAACTTGGACTTACATCATTGTTGGTATAACATTTTTAATTTATATATCAATTGCAATATGGTCTAGAGCTTCTTCTACATCTGAATTTTATATAGCGGGAAAAGGTGTTTCTCCTTTAGCAAATGGAATGGCAACTGCAGCTGATTGGATGTCTGCTGCATCTTTTATTTCCATGGCTGGGATTATTGCTTTTTCAGGATACGATGGATCAGTATATTTAATGGGTTGGACGGGAGGATATGTATTATTAGCATTATTACTAGCTCCTTATTTAAGGAAATTTGGAAAATTTACAGTTCCAGATTTTATAGGCGATAGATATTATTCAAAAACCGCTAGAAAAGTAGCTGTTTATTGTGCTCTTATTGTATCCTTTACTTATGTAGCGGGTCAAATGAGAGGTGTTGGTATTGTTTTTTCAAGATTTTTAGAAGTACCTATAAATACTGGTGTTATTATAGGGATGGTCATTGTTTTATTTTATGCTGTTTTGGGTGGAATGAAAGGTATTACATATACACAAGTAGCACAGTATTGTATTTTGATTTTTGCTTTTATGCTTCCTGCCATATTTATTTCATTTCAGATGACAGGAAATTTAATTCCACAGATAGGAATGGGATCTACTCTTAATGATAATTCTGGAGTTTACTTGTTAGATAAACTTGATCTATTATCTAAAGATTTAGGTTTTAATGAGTATACAAATGGATCAAAATCAGTTACGGATATCTTTTTTATTACACTTGCTTTGATGGTGGGTACGGCTGGCCTTCCCCATGTAATAGTAAGATTTTTTACAGTTAAAAGAGTGAAAGACGCAAGAAAATCAGTTGGTTTGGCACTATTATTTATTACAATTTTATATACAACTGCTCCTGCAGTTGCTGTATTTTCAAAGTTAAATTTGATTCAAACTGTTAGTAATAAAGAATATATTGCTATGCCTGAATGGTTTAAGAATTGGGAAAAAACAGGTCTTATTTCTTATGACGACAAAAATAATGATGGTATTATCAATTATATGAGCTCATCAGATAATGAACTTATTATTGATAATGATATTATGGTTCTTGCAAATCCAGAAATTGCAAATTTACCTCCATGGATTATTGCATTGGTAGCTGCTGGTGGACTTGCTGCGGCCTTATCTACAGCAGCTGGATTATTATTAGTTATTTCAACTTCAATATCACGTGATTTAGTAAAAAAAACTTACTATCCAGATATTAGTGAATCTGAAGAGTTATGGATAGCAAGAATTTCTGCAATTTTTGCTGTTTTAATTGCAGGTTATTTTGGTATTAATCCTCCTGGATTTGTAGCGGCTGTTGTAGCTCTTGCATTTGGACTTGCAGCTTCATCTTTATTCCCTGCTATTATATTAGGTATTTTTTCAAAAAGAATAAATAGAGAAGGTGCTATTTCTGGAATGGCTGTCGGGATTTCTTTAATGTTATATTATATGATGAAGTTTAAATTAGGGTGGTTAGGTGAAATACCACCTAAATCTGAGTGGTGGTTTGGTATATCTCCTGAAGGTTTTGGATCAATTGCTATGATGTGTAATTTTTTAGTTTCGATTATAGTTTCAAGATTTACTAATCCACCTCCAAAAGAAGTAATGGAGATGGTAGATAGAATTAGAACACCTCAAGACAATTTAAACTAAGTCTATATATTTTCTCATTTTTTTTATTACAGAAGCATCCATTCTACAACATCCACCAATTATATCTGGAGAAAGTTTAATCCATTCTTTTATCATTTTTTTATTAAATAATTTTTTGCCATTCCAAGTTTTTGTTTTGTGATCAAACTTTTCTCCTGAATTTGGATATACTAAAATATTTTTTGTCGATTCTTTTTTTAGTAGTTTAATTACATCACTTATTAAATGTGGTTGAACACAATTGATTCCAATAGTAGAAACATTATCAGTTGAAGAGAATATTTTGCATGCTTTTTTTAAAGAGGACCCATCCCTTAACTCTAATTTATCATTACAGGTAAATGATATCCATATTTCCTTATTTATTTTATTTATGATTTTTGATAATATTTTAGCTTCTCTTAAATTTGGAATGGTTTCATAGAGAATAATATCTACATTTAATTTATTTATTATATCTATATTTTCAGAATGAAATTGTAATATGTTGTTATCTGAAAATTTATAATTTCCATTATATTCTGAACCATCGGCTAGGTAGGCTGCGAATGGACCAAAACTTCCTATAATCGAAATTTTATTTTTTGAATTTGTTTCATCTATAGCTTTTTTTACTAATTCTACAGATTTTTTGAAAATTTTTTCAATTTTTGAAATATTGTAACCATAATCTAAAAGACCTCTTACACTTGCCTGATATGTAGATGTACTTATAAAGTCAGTACCACTATTGATATAATCTTTATGAATTTTTAATATTTCTTCAGGATTATTTATAAGTGCATGTGCTGTCCATAATTTAGTATTTAAATTATATCCTTTTTTTTCAAGGGGATAGGATAGACTTCCATCTAATAATTTTATAATTTTTTTCATCTATTATCAATTAGGTATTTAGTTTCTAATTGAAATTCATCAATTTTGACAATATGGTATTTTTCATAATTAGGGTGAAGTATTAAAAGATTCATACTAGAAATTTTTTTTTCATAATACTTTTCAAGTATGTATTTATAGATATTTTGTTGCAAAGAGTATTTTATATAATCAGAAGAACTTAAATGGCTTAATCCTTTTAGACCATTTTCATATGGATTTTCTTTTTCCACAGATCCATTTGAGTTGATAATATTTTTACTTCTTTTCCAGTCAAAAATAAATAAACTACCATCAGGTTTTTTATATACCATATCTATAGTTCCGGCAATTAGTTTTTTTTCATCAAAGATTTTCCATTCAGTTCGAAATGGCTGATAATTATTTATTATATATTTATGATGAAAGTCTAAAAATTTTTCAAATTCTCTTGAATTTTTATGATTTGTATGATTATAAAAATTTTCTATTTGTAAGTGAAGGTTGGTCCCGGCATTTCTTGCTTTATTACCTAAATTTTCCCATTTCATCAATATTTCATCTTTTGGAATTCCTAATTTATGACTTTGTTTTTCTGCCCAAAAATTTTTATCAAATTCAGGAAAAAATTTACTCACTAATTGTGTTACAGAAATATAATTTTTATTCTTATCAACGGAATAAATATGATTTTTTGAATCAAATTTGATTCTTAAATCTCGTTTGTGATTATTTAGTTTTTCAAGTTTCTTTAGTGACATTAATAATATATTTCAAATATATCATTTGGTAAATTACCAAATGATGCATCGCTTAAATTAGATGTTATTACTACTATGACGTTATAGTCAATTGCTATGAATGCATATGTTGTTCCTCCTACTGAACCACCTGTATGGCCATAAAGTACTTCGTTATTATTTCCATATCTTTTTCTCCATCCAATACCATAATTAGTTGTACCAGCACTAGCAATTGTTTGAGGATTCATAAGAATATTTAAACTTTCATCAGTTAAGTAGCCGGATTTTGAATGACTATGTAAAAAATTAACAATATCTTCTGTAGTAGAAATAAATCCTCCTCCTGCCCATTTCCAGCTATTATTTACTTCGGGTTCAATTTTAATATTTCCATAATTATCTTTTTTGTAGTAAGTAACTTTATTTTTTATACTGAGATCTCTAGTTTCAGCATATGTGTTTTTCATTCCCAGAGGTTCAAAAACATTTTTATACATATATTCTAAAAATGGAGTTTCAGATCCTTTTTCTATTGCAGCACTAACTAAAGTCCATGCATGAGTAGAATAATAATATTTTGTTCCAGGCTCATGTAATAGAGGATCATCTTTAAAAATATCTAGAGCATCAATAACATTTTCATAATTTTTATTTATATAAAATTCATTTCCTTTATAATGTCTAATTCCTGATAAATGTCCTCCCATTTGTCTTAGATTAAAATTCCAATTTTTTTCGGGAAATTCGGGAACATAAGTATGTATACTTTCATCTAAATTTAATTTGTTATCTTCAACAAGTTTCATTAAAGCACTAGCCGTTAATGTTTTTGAGAAGCTTCCTATTCGAAATTTTGTTGATGAAGGAATAATTTGAGTTTTATTTTCGATATCAGCATACCCGAATCCTTTTGAATATACTATTTCACCATTTTTCATCACAGAAACAGATAATCCAGGTAAATTATTAGAATCAATAATGTCAATTATCAGACTATTTACTTTCTTTTCATTTGGATCAATACTTTCTATGGTACATCCGAATGCTATGAGTGTAATGAAAATGAATGTATATTTTTTCATAAAAAAGGTAAATAGTTTTTATTTATATTAATTATAATCACAATAATTAAGACAACCTTAATAATCGTAAATTTTTTCATGAAAGAATTATATCTATATTTATCTTTTTAATATTAACTGGTAATTTTGATATTAAATAACTTTAACTAAATCATATTTTAATTATGGATGACACAATGACATTGATATTTACTGGTGTTGGAGGACTTTTGGCTCTTTTATCTGCTTATGGTGCATTTAAAATGGATAGAAAATTATTTTTAAGTGGTGTTTGTTATTTCAGTTTATTACCTATTATAGGTGAGACAATGAGATATATGGATCCTGCTACTTCATCACCATATACTTTAACATTAATCTGTACGTTTATAGCTCAATTTTTATTAACCCGACCAGATAACAATAATTATGGAATGGATAATACAGCAGCTGTCGCACTTGCAACTAAAATTGGCCTTGCTATATTGGCAATCAATTTAGGATCTGCTTATGTTATATTATGTTTGGATTTTGGTGTAGCACAACAGTTTGGATATTATCATCTTGTAATTTCACTTTCTATGCTTTATTTGATGTATAGAAGATTTACTGGTGAGGGTATTTCGTGGAAATAAATAAACTATTTATTATCTTAAGGCCTAAACATATTTTAGGCCTTTTTAATTTTATTAACCCATGAAAAATTTTATACTATTATTATTTATCAGCTCATATTTTTGTGCTTTTTCTCAAACTAGATCCATCGAACCTGAAAGGAGTGTTACTACTAGTCATTATGTCACTGTAAAGGGAAATAAAATTCCGTATACTGCAACTGCAGGAACACTGCCTGTATGGAGTGATGAAGATAAGGCTGTAGCTACCTTATTTTATACCTATTATAAAAGATCAGATATTAAAAGTGTTGAAAAAAGACCAATATTTTTTTCTTTTAATGGAGGTCCAGGAGCTGCATCAATATGGATGCATATGGGGTATACGAGTCCAAGAATTTTAAATATAGATGATGAAGGAAATCCAGTTCAACCGTATGGATTTAAAGAAAATCCTCATTCAATAATTGATGTTGCTGATATTGTATACATTAATCCTGTTAATGTTGGTTTATCAAGAATATTGGATAAGGATTATGATAGAGCTAATTTTTTTGGAGTTAATTCAGATATTAAATACTTAGCTAAATGGATAAATGATTTTGTTAATAAATATAAGTTATGGGTTTCTCCAAAATATCTTATTGGGGAAAGTTATGGAACTCCTCGTTGCTCGGGTCTATCCTTAGAATTACAGAGGGCACAAACCATGTATATAAATGGTGTTGTACTTGTTTCGCCTACTGGATTAGGTATTGATAGAGACGGACCTGTTTCTGCTGCATTAACACTTCCATATTATGCTGCTACAGCTTGGTACCACAAAGTTTTAGATGATGATCTTTTATCTCAAGATTTAGATGATATATTACCTGAAATAGAAAAGTATACAATCGAAAAGTTTATACCAGCAATAGCAAAGGGTAGTTCTCTAAGTGATTCTGAAAAAAAAGATGTAGCTGTAATTGCATCTAGATATTCTGGTTTGTCTGTTAAAGATTATTTAGACTATAATTTAGATGTTCCTACCTCATATTTTTGGAAAAAATTATTATATGAAGATGGTTTAACAATTGGTAGATTAGATTCTAGATATAAAGGAATAGATAAGACTGATGCTGGTATAAGATATGATCATGATCCTGCTATGGCAGCTTGGGATCATGCTTTTACTCCCGCAATGAATCATTATTTAAAAGAAGAATTAAAATTTGAAACTAATATGAAATACAATGTGTGGGGCAATGTGAGACCATGGGATAGATCTAATAATACTACGGGTGAAGATTTAAGACATGCAATGGCAAAAAATCCTTATATGCATGTTTTTATTCAGTCTGGTTACTATGATGGAGCTACAGATTATTTCAATGCTAAATATACAATGTGGAATGTTGATCCCAGTGGTAAAATGAAAGATAGATTATCTTTTAAAGGATATAGAAGTGGTCATATGATGTATCTTAGAAAAGAAGATTTGAAGAATTCAAATGATGATATAAGAGAATTTATTAGTAAAACAACTCCAAAAGGTTCAGCTAAATATTAAATCAATATGAAAAAAAATATGTTAAGAATTCCTCTTGTTTTAATAAGTCTTGCATTAATTATTTCTGGAATTAGATGGATGATATCTGATGAACCTTGGATGTTAGATCAGGTTGCAAATGAGGAAAGATTAAACATGACATTTACGGAACTTTTGTCTGTAGATGAGAATTTTACACTATCTGGTTATTTAACTCAGATATATCGATTTTTGGGTTTATATGTTGTAGGAATAGGTATGTTTTTACTTGCTTTTTCTTCAGAAAAAACATTAAAAATTTCATTTGTAAGGACACGGATATATTGCGTTTTAGGAAGCTTATTGATAGTTAATTTAATCGTTGCATATAATTGGATTCCGAGCTCTCACTTTATATATGTGATGTGGGCTGCTTTGTTTTTATTCATTATTAGTTTGTATGCTCATATAAATATTTCATGGAATGAAACAGATTAGTCTATCATTATTTTTTTTCTTTTTTGTCTTAACTATACAATCACAGAATTTTACTTTAGATCAGATTAAGTCGTACCCTTTTCCAAATGAATTGACTGGTTCGTTGCAGTCATCACGAATAGCTTGGGCATTTGATGAGGAGGGATTAAGAAATATCTATGTTGCCGAAGGTCCTAAATATGTTTCTAGAAAATTGACTGGGTATATGGAAGATACAGGACAGGAGTTATCAAGTGTTTCAATTTCTGCAGATGGTAATTGGGTCATTTATATAAGAGGTGGCGATTTTGGATCTAATTGGGATGATGAATTACCAGTAAATCCCACATTTGAACCTTTTCCACCTAAAGTACAAATTTGGTCTGTACCTTTTAATGGAGGAGATCCAATACTTATAGATGAAGGTACAGGTCCTGTTATTTCTCCAAATAGTGATAAAATTGCTTTTATCAAATCAGGTCAAATATGGGTTTCTCCTATTGATGGAGAGGGTGAACCAACAAAACTTTTTCATTCTAGAGGGACAAATGGTTCACAGGTTTGGTCACCTGATGGAACAAAAATTGCTTTTAGATCAAATAGGGGAGATAGATCATTTATTGGAATTTATGAGAATGAAAACGTTCCTTTAAAATGGTTAGATCCTTCGTATGATAAGGACTCTTCTCCACGATGGTCACTAGATGGAAATGAAATCGTTTTTATTAGACAACCAGGTGCAGCAGGTAAACCTAATTCGATATTAGGAGGTAGACATATTCCTTGGAAAATTGTAAAGGGAGATATAATTTCATTAGAATCTAAAGTATTATGGGAACCACCTAAAACGCTGAGAGGATCAATTCCAAGAACTCATGGAGGAACAAATTTGCATTGGGCTTCGAATAGAATAGTTTTCTTGTCCTATCATGATGGATGGCCTCATTTATATTCAATTCCTGAAGATGGGGGAGAAGAACTTTTACTTACTCCAGGTGAATTTATGTGTGAATACATAAAATTATCTCCTAATAAAAAATTTATAGTTTTCACTGCTAATACGGGTAAGGACAAATATGATATTGATAGAAGACATATTGTAAAAGTATCAGTTGACAAACCTGATTTGGAAGTTTTAGATGAGGGGAATGGATTAGAATGGACTCCTTTAATTACAGGTGATAATTCTACAGTTGCCTATATTAGTGCTACTTCTTCTAGACCGCCTCTTCCAACAATAATGAATTTAGAGGATGGTAATATTAATGTTCTTGCTGAAGAAAGAATTCCAAATGATTTTCCTTTAGATAAAATGGTTATCCCAAAGCAAGTTAAATTTAAATCTATTGATGGAGTATCAATTCACGCAACTAAATTTGAAAAAGAAGATGGTAATAATAATAAGCCAGCAATCATATATATTCATGGTGGTCCACCTAGACAAATGCTTTTAGGATGGCATTATTCGTCTTATTATTCAAACGCATATGCTTTAAATCAATACCTTGCGGATCAAGGTTTTGTAGTTATATCTGTTAATTATAGGTTAGGTATAGGTTATGGATATGAGTTTCATAATCCTGTAGATGGTGGAACAAGAGGTGCATCAGAATATAAAGATATTAAAGCTGCAGGGTTATGGTTGAGGAAACAATCTAATGTTGATGCTGATAGAATATATGTTTATGGGGGAAGTTATGGGGGATATTTAACAGCTATGGCACTGGGAAGAAATTCTGATATTTTTGCTGGGGGTGTTGATATTCATGGTGTTCATGATAGGACAAGATATAGTTATCTAAATAATCATTATTATGAAAAAGCTGCTGATTATGATTTGGGTAGAAGGACTGCTTGGAAATCTTCACCTGTATCAAATGTGAATACTTGGAAATCTCCTGTTTTAATTATTCATGCAGATGATGATAGGAATGTAGATTTTAGACAGAGTACAGATCTTGTGCAAAGATTAAGAAAAAAAGATGTCTACATGGAAACAATTGTTATAGTTGATGATACTCATCATTTTATGATGTTCAAAAATCAGATGAAAGTAAACAAATCTACTGCTGACTTTTTAATTAGACTTTCTAAAGGTTTAATTAATTAATTTTATTGGATCATCTCTAACAGTTATTATATCTGAAAATACTTCTTGATTCTCTAGGGTTATGGTGATTTTATATTTGCCTGGAGATATATTAAAATTGTTGTAAATTTTATCACCGAATATTTTTTCTCCTCCAGCATACATCCCGTACTTATCTAAAAGATCTTTTCTTAGTAAATTTATTTCTCTGAAAGAGTTTTTGTTATTAAAATCAAATTTTTCAAGATTTTTTTTATCAGTTGCAATGTTTTGTAGAAGTTTTACTAAATCTATAAATTTTAATTTATAGTTATTAAACTCATTTTCATTTCTTTCAAGAGTAAAAGGCCAAATAAATCTATTAATTCCTTTAATCATATTTATTTCTTTAGAATAAAAATTTGTCTCAGCCAAATTACTTATAGATATTTCACCTTTTTGGTTTGAATTGCTAAAAAAATTAATAATTGCACCATATGGTGGGTTTTTACCTCTAAATTCAAAATAAGGTTGTTTTCTTCCAGTATTTATTCTAATCCATTGGGTAGATTGTCTTGTATCAAACAATTTATTTTTATTATCTGCAGTTAAGTTTCTAAGCGGGCTTATATCATCTAGAATCCATATGCTTCTTCCATGTGTTCCTGCAATTAAGTCACCATCTCTTGGGTGAATTATTAAGTCATGTATAGCTACAGTTGGAAGTTGGGAACCTAATTTTTCCCATGATAATCCTTTATCGTAAGAAAAATATACTGATTCTTCGGTACCTACAAAAAGTAAGTTTGGATTTATTGGATCTTCTTTAATCACATAAACTGAGTAATCTTTTGGGAGATTTGAAGTTATATTGTTCCATGTTTCTCCATAGTTTTCAGTAACATAAACATAGGGGCTATTATCATCAAATCTATGATTATCAAATGTAACATATGCTCTTCCTTTTGCATGTTTAGATGCTTCGATTCTACTAACCCATATTTTTTTAGGTATTTTTTTGATATTAAGTTTTACGTTTTTCCAATTTTCTCCATTATTTTTAGTTAACTGAACATTTCCATCATCTGTTCCAGCCCATATTATTGTAGTATCAATAGGAGTATCACTTATTGTAATAATTGTAAAATGATTTTCTCCTCCAGTATTGCTGTTAGTTAGACCTCCACCATTAGAAGTATTTCTTAATTTTTTGTCATTAGTAGTTAAGTCAGGACTTATGATATTCCATGTATCGCCTCTATCATATGATTGAAAAAGATAATTTGAACCAAAAAGTACTTTTTTAGAATTATGAGAAGATATAATAAATGGACTACTCCAGTTAAATCTAAATTGTGGAGGAAGTAGAGTGCGATCAGGTCTTTCACGAAAAAACCAATGCTCACCAGGATCTATAGTATATCTATTTCTTGTTTCATCATAGTCATAATCAACAAATTCATTAAAATTTTTTATTGTCTCAGGAGTAGGTGTTATAAAAGTATATTCTCTAGTTTCAATATTTTGTCTAGCAACAAATCCAACATGGTTAACGGTATATACAGTTTTCCAGTTATTTGGATCAATTTGAGTATGAAAACCATCGCCCTCAGCAATCCATGTACTATGCATATTTAGTATTCCTCTATATTCTCTGCTATTACTCGGTGTCATCCATAATCCATTATCTTGAAGTCCTCCTCCAACATAATATGGATCTCTCATATCAACTCCTATAGCATAATATTGTCCAATAGCCATATTATTATGTGAAAGCCATGTATTTCCTCCATCAATAGATAGTCGTGAACCTTGGTCAGTAGCTAAGTACATAATTTTATTATCATAAGGAGCAATCCACATGTCATGATCGTCACCTCCATCTGTTCTCCATCTTCTAGATGAAAATGTTTTTCCTCCATCATTTGAAATCATAAAACCTCTAGAGACGACATAAATGTTATCAGGATCTATTGGATCAATTTCTATTTGACCATGGTAAAAAGGTCTTACTGCATGTTTAAGTAAAAAATTCCATGATTCACCTTTATCATATGAAATATAAACTCCAGTACCAGGTTCATTTTCTGGTAAATTTTCATCTGCCTCATATGCCATAACCATAATATCTGGGTTATTTAAGTGAATAGATATGTCAATCATTCCACTACTACCTTTTGCAAGACCTTTGGTTATTTTTTTCCAAGATTTTCCTCCATCAATTGATTTGTATAACCCACCATTTTCTCCTCCACTAATAAAACTTGCTGGTTGTCTCAGTCTATGATAAAAACCAGCAAACATTATATTTGGATTCTTTGGATGAATTACTATTTCAGTACATCCAGTTTTATTGTCTGATGGTAATCCTCCACTTACTTTTTCCCAAGATTTTCCTCCATTTATAGTTTTAAAAAGACCTCTTTCACCAGTGTAACCCCATAAATGACCTACCGCTGCTGCAAATACAACATCAGAATTATTAGGGTGAATTTCTATTTCTGCAATTTGGTGTGTAGATTCTAATCCCATATTTATAAAAGATTGTCCTCCATCAATAGATTTATAAATTCCATCGCCGTATGCGCTTGAATTTCTATTAGCAGATTCTCCAGTTCCTACCCATATAACATCTAAATTATTTTGATCAAATTTTATAGAACCTATTGAACCAGCTCCGTATTTATCAAATATACTTTCCCAAGTTGTACCAGCATTTTCTGATTTAAATACTCCTCCGGATGCGGATGCTATAAGAACTTTTCTATAGTCAGAATTACTTGCATCTATCGCAGCAATTCTACCCATCATATTTGCAGGTCCTATGTTTCTCCATTTTAAATTATTTGTTATTTGATCAGTTGTCTGACCTTTAATGTTTGTTGAAAACAGAAAAAACAGAAAAAATATATTTTTTAAAAATTTCATCTATTTATGATTCATATGACCATTTTCCTCCAACCATAGTTCTTTGAATAGGAATATCAATAATGGTCATTGGATCTACTATTGTAGGATTTTTATCTAAAATTACTAAATCAGCTAATTTTCCAACCTCTAAGGATCCTTTAATATTTTCTTCAAAAGATGCATAAGCACCATTAATTGTTCCAACTTTAATAGCTTCTTCAACAGAAATTTTTTGACTGGGACCCCAAATTTCCCCATTATAATCAGTTCTTGTTACACTAGATTGAATTGCCATCATTGGTTCAAATGGACCAGGTGGATAGTCAGAAGTTTGTGTGACATTGATTCCTGCATCTAGAAAACTTTTTACAGCAAACATATTTTCTAATCTATCTTTTCCGTATTCTTTCATTTTTTCTCCATGCCAATAAACATAAGTTGAGAATGGTGTAGGAATAGCATTTAGTGCTTTAATTCTTTTTATTAATTTATCGTTTATAACAGTACAGTGCTCGAGTCTAAATCTAGGATCTTTTTTATAATTTTCTTTTTGTAATCTTTCATATACATTCAGGGCTATATCAATTCCAATATCTCCATTTGCATGAATTCCAATTTGCCAATCTTCTTTGTGTGCTTTTATAGCTTGTTTATAAAGTTGTTCTTCGGTATTCACTATAATACCATAATCATTAGGTCTACCTATGTATGGTTCAGATAATCTAGCTGTTCTCTCTGAAATAGATCCATCACAGGCAAGTTTTAATGCACCAACTTTTACCCATTTATCACCATAACCAGTTTTTTTCCCAGATTGATTAATTTCATCAAAAGCATATCCTCTTATCATACAGTAAATTCTAGTTCTTAATTCTCCATTATCATGTGCATCCTTGTAACTCTGTAAAGATCTAGAACCAGTTCCAGCATCTGTTACTGAAGTTATTCCAGTTTTTGACATCATTTCAGAAATAACTTTTGCTCCTTCTTGATAGTCAGCTCTTGTAAATTCATTAGGTATAAGATTTTCAACAGCGTATGTAGCCCTTTCAAGCAATCTTCCTGTTAATTCTCCTGATATTGGATCTTTTTCAATATGTCCACCATCAGGGTTAGAGGTATTTTTATCTATTTTAGCAAGAGATAAAGCAAGTGAATTTACATATCCTGTATGACCTCCTCGGTGACTTATATATACGGGATGATTAGGAGATACTTTATCCAAATCTTTATTATTTATAAATCTTTTTTCTTTTGTTTTAGTATCATCATATTTAAATCCTGAAACCCATTCACCTGTAGGTGTAATTTTTGTTCTTTCATAAATTGCACTTTTTATTTCTTCTATTGATCTTAAATCACAGTCTACATTTCTAAGGTGTGATCTTCCGGATGATGCGGGATGGGAATGTGAATCGATAAAACCTGGAGTAATTGTTTTTCCTTCAATATTAATTTTTTTTGTAAAGCCTGAAGCAAGTCTAAGAATGGAATCATTGTTACCAATAGCTACAATCTTATCATTTATTATAGCTATAGCTTCAGCTTTTGGTTGTTTTGAATTTACTGTAATAATGTTTGCATTGTATAATATAATATCGGGATTTTCTCTATAGAAAGGGATTATTGCTAATGGTCCTACTGAAGCTAGAAACTGTCTTCTACTAAGATTTTTCATTATTGAGGTATGTTTTTTTAAATATAATATTTATTTGTTGATTTTATTGAATTCGTTTTCTAATTCCTTATCTGGATACATTTTTGATACCAAATACCCTGTAAGTATTCCCAATAATAATGCTGGTGCGAGTTCAGCTATTTTATCAAAGTATATTCCTATCCAGCTTATTGTAGGCATAATGAATTTAAAAAAAAGGACACCTAAAAATCCTACTATCATTGAAGCGATAGCCCCTTTTTCAGTAAATCCTTTCCAAAATAACGAAAGAATTATTGTTGGACAAAAACTTGCTGCTATACCATGAAAACCAACAAGAACAAACCAGAATATAGTTCTTTCAGGTGTTGAAATTGCTACTAATATTGCTACTAATAAAGCAATTGAAGCCATCAAAAATGTTGTAAATCTTGAGATACCTGTTAAATTTTTTATATGAATTTTTGGATTGATTATTTTTTGATATATATCTCTAACAATTGCACTTGAAGCTAACACCAATAGTGAATCTACTGTTGACATAATTGCTGCTAGTACCACTGCCATGTAAACTCCAACAAATGCTAGTGGTAATAAATGTTCTACCATAAGTATTAAGGAATTTTGTCCATTATTTCCTAATATACTATTCACGTCTGATCCCATATCTGTAAAAAAATATCGAGCCATAATCCCTATCATTACAGCAGCTGAATCAGTTATAAGAGTAAAAAATATTGCTACCCATTTACCTTTTTCTATTTCTTGCTCACTTTTTATAGACATGAAGCGAACAAATATTTGTGGAGATCCTAAGAAGGCTAACCCAATACATAAATATCCAATGATTGTAGCTATGTTAATAGAATTAAATCCACCAGGTCCCCAGATAGAAATTAATCCTGGGTCTATGTTTGCAATACTTTGCCAAAATGGAATTTCATTATTTAAGAAAAAATATCCTATAAGTGGTAAGAAACAAAGAGCTAAAAACATTAAAGAACCTTGTATTAGATCAGACCACGCTACTGCTATAAATCCGCCAAATATTACATAAAAAAGAACAATGGTGTACCCTGCTACTGCTCCTAGAAAATAATTCCAATTTAGGAATGCTTCAAAAGCTGAACCAGTGGCATCTATTTGAGCACTAACATATATTATTATAAAAAATGATAAAAAAATAGAGGATAATATTCTTAGGTAGTTTGATTTAGAGTTAAAACGACTGACTAAATAGTCTGGAATAGTGATAGATTGAAACTGATCAGTAATTCTTTTGAATTTTTTTGCCATAAATATCCATGCAATGGATACTCCTAATACTTCTCCTAATACAACCCAAAAGGCACTTATTCCTGCTATAGCACCTAAACCTGTTAATCCTAATAATAACCAAGCAGATTCACCAGTTGCTCTTGTAGAAAAGGCAACTACCCAATAGCCTAGTTTTTTACCTCCAACATAATAATCTTTTATGTCTTTGATTTTTTTTGACGACCACCAGCCTATGTAAAATAAAATCCCAAAATAGATTAATAATATTAAGAGCTTTATTTCCATATTATGATTAATAACAGAATTCATCAGCAATGGATATTGCTTGGGAAATAATTTCTATTCCTTCTTCTATTTCTTCTTTTTTTGCTATTAAAGGGGGAGCAACAAATATGAAATTCCATTTGGAATAAGTAAACATTCCAAGTTCTCTTAATTTTGCTGTTACCTTATTCATTATTTTCATTTCTGATGGATCAGCATTAAAAGGAGCCATTGGCTCTTTTGTTTTTCTGTTTTTTACAAGTTCCAAACATCCTAACATTCCAGTATTCCTCCAGTCTCCTATTGATGGATGTTTTTCAATAAGCTTACCCATTAATTCATCAGTATATTTTCCAATTTTTACTGTATTTTCAATTAAGTTTTCTTTTTCATAAATGTCAATTACTGCTAATGCTGCAGCACAAGCAACTGAATGAGAAGAGTAGGTGAGACCAAGAGGAAGAGCTTTATGGTTAAAAGTATTTACTATTTCATCTGAAACAATAATTCCACCCAAAGGAATATATCCTGAAGTAATTCCTTTTGCTATACTTATAATGTCTGGCTTAATATTATGATGTTCATATCCAAACCATTTCCCAGTTCGACAAAATCCACTCATTACTTCATCTATTATTAAAAGAATGTCATATTTTTTACATAGTGTATCAACTTTTTTTAAATATAATGGAGGATATTTAATACATCCAGATGAACCTGACTCTCCCTCCATTAGAATAGCAGCAATATTTTTTGGTCCTTCATATAGAATGGTTTTTTCTAAATTATTTATTGCCCTTTCTCCACATTCCTCGGGACTTGATGAATACCATGGACATCTGTAGTAATAGGGATTTTCAACATGAATACAATTTGGAACTTGTTGACTATCAACTTCATTTTTTCTTGGATCACCTCCTGCAGTTATTGCACCAATTGTAGCTCCATGATAAGACCTGTAATGTGTTATTATTTTATGTTTATTAGAATATAATCTTGCAAGAATAATAGCATTTTCATTTGATTCAGCACCGCCTAAAGTAAAAAAAGTTTTATTTAAATTATTTGGTGTAATTTCAGCTAATTTTTTTCCAAGACGTCCTCTTGAGTCAGTAGTAAATGGTGGACAAACGTAACTTAAATTTTCCATCTGTCTTCTTACTGCTTCAGTAACTTCTTCTCTCCCATGACCAACATTTACATTCATTAGTTGAGATGAAAAGTCTATGTATTTTTTTCCTTTTTCATCATATAGATATACACCTTTAGCTTTTTCAACATGTATTGGATCCAAACCTTTCTGGTTTGACCATGCGAAAATTGTATGATCAATGCTTAATTGTTTTGAATTTGTATACATTTAATTTTGTTAATAGTTGTTAACTCAATATAATTATTTTATACTATTAAATTTAATGGCATGAAACAATTTGAAAAAAATTCAATATAAATTTCTAGCTATTTTAAAAATATTCATTAGATGAAAGATATAAGATTAGGAATTGTTGGTTTGGGTAGATTAGGTTCTATTCATGCTGACAATATCTTGAATAAGATGAAAGGAGGAAAATTAATCGCAGCTTGTAGTTTAAATAATACTGAACTAATTCAAATTAAAAATAGAATCAATCGGATTAAATGTTACAATGATTTTAATCAAATGATAAACACATGTAAGTTAGATGGTGTAATAATAGTTTCTTCTTCGGATCAGCATTGTAAACATTCAATGATAGCATTGAATAAAGGTCTACATGTTTTTTGTGAAAAGCCATTGGGAACAAATCTAAATGAATGTTTAAAAATTAAAAAGTTGGTAAATTCTCAGAAAGATTTAATTTTTATGTTAGGATTTATGAGAAGATATGATCCTTCATATATTTATCTTAAAAAGAAAGTGGATGAAGGAATAATCGGAACGCCTATACTTTTTAGGGGTTACTCTGTTGATCCAGAATCTCTAATTTCAAATGCAATAAAATATTCTAAAAATAGTGGAGGTCAATTTCTAGATATGGCTATTCATGATATTGACTTATCTAGATGGATACTAAAAAGTGAACCAAAAACAATTTATTCACTAGGAGGGTGTTTTGCTCATCCTGAATTTTATAAATATAATGATGGTGATAATGTTGCTTCGTTAATGCAGTTTAATAATGGATGTATGGCTTTCTTTCTTGCTGGAAGAACAGCTTCTCATGGTTACAATGTGGAAACAGAAATAATAGGTACTAAAGCTACCATCAAAATTTCATCCGCACCACAAAAAAGTACTGTACAAATTCTTGACAATAAAGAAATTAGTAAAGAATGTTTTCAATCATTTCAAGAAAGATTTAAACAAGCTTTTATAAATGAAATTCAGGAATTTATTGATTGCATTATTCAGTCGAGGAAACCTGAAGTTAGAGTTGAGGATGGATTAAATGCAACTTTAATTGCTCAAAAAGCCACAGAATCTTTTAGAAAAAATAAATTGATACGTTTTTCAAAATATTATTAACTGAGTAAAATATATATCATTATTGTAAAAGAGGCAATTATGACAGATAGGATTTTGGCATATTTCCATTCCTTTAATTCTATGAAATTTTGATTTTTCATTTCTCCCTTTTTTTTATTTGGAAAAATATTAGAAATAATAAACATGGTAATCATATTTAGGATAAATTCAATTCCCCAAACATGTATAAAATGAATATCTAATTTAAAAATAAAAGTTACACTTATATAAAAAAATAATCCCACAAATAAAGAAGATTTTGCGGCAATAGAAGATATGTTTTTTGTAAAAAAACCTGCGATCATTATCGATGCTATAGGAATAAAAAATATTCCATTTAATTTTTGTAGTAATTGATAAAGACCTTCTGGTGCATTAGCTACCATGGGAGCAACAACAATTGCAAAAATGGCTAATATTATAGTAGTTAATTTTCCTACTTTTACTATTGTATTTTCACTTACGTTTTTATCGATGTGTTCTTTATAAATATCAATACTAAAAATTGTAGCTGCACTATTGAGAACACTATTGAATGTACTTAATACTGCTCCCATAATTATGGCTGCAAAAAACCCAACCAAACCTAATGGAAGTACTTTTTTAATTAGTTCGGGATAAATTATATCTTGATTTTCATATAAAGAATCTCCAAAATAGTAGTATCCTATAACTCCAGGTAAAACAATTATGAAAGGGATCATGATTTTAAGAATACCTGTAAACAACAATCCTTTTTGTGCTTCAATCAAGTTTTTAGCCCCTAAAGCTCTTTGAATAATTGTTTGATTCATACACCAAAAGTATATTTGATTAATGATCAATCCAGTAAATAATACTTCAAAAGGCATAACAGAATCACGTGTCCCTATGATATTAAATTTTTCAGGACTGTTATTATAGACTTTCATTAATCCATCTATTAAGTTGCCATCTCCGATACTGATTAATGCAATTAAAGGAATAGCACTACCACCGATTAATAGTCCATAACCATTAATTGTGTCAGAAATTGCTACTGCTTTTAAACCTCCGAAAACAGCATATATTGCACCAATAGTTCCTATGGCAATTACAGTTATCCGTAATCCTTGTGCTTTAGAAATATTAAAATTTTCTGAAATATTGAATATACTTTCTATATTAATAGCACCTGTATATAAAACTATAGGAAGGAGTGTAACAACAAATGATATTATTAAAAATAATGCAACTATTGTTCTTGTAGAATTATCAAATCTAGATTCTAAAAATTGTGGAATTGTAATGAGTCCCATTTTTAAATATTTTGGAACAAAATATAATGCAGCAAAAATTAATGCTAATGAAGAGGTAACTTCCCAAGCAATTATTATAAAACCATTTTTGTAGGAAGAGCCATTCATTCCTATGAGATGTTCAGTAGAAATATTTGTGAGTAGCATGGAACCCGCAATTACTATTCCGGTTAGGCTTCTTCCTCCTAAAAAATATCCGTCCTGAGATGATAAATTTTGTTTTTTTAGTTTATACCATGTATATATTGCAACGAAAAAAGTAAAAAAAGTAAAAGTGAATACGGTTAACATTTGTCAGGAAATTTCTCTTAGTTCTACTTTTCTATTTTCTGTATAGGATAATTTTGCTGCTAATGCTATTTTTATTGACATAATAGCATTTTTTATGCCTACTGAAGGAATATTATTATTCATTAAACAATTTATAAATTCTTTCATTTCATTTATATAAGCTTGTTTATATCTTGTAATGAAAAAATCCTTTGGAAATGGGGTTTTTATTCCTTTCCCATTTATTAGGAAAGTAGTTTTATCATTCTTTTTAGTTATTCCACACATTCCCTTAGAACCAAAAATTTCAATTCTTTGATCATATCCATATGCTGATTTTCTACTATTGTCAATAGCACAGATTATTCCATTTTCAAATTTTAGGGTTGTTAAAGCAGTATCTATATCTCCGACTTGATTAATTTTTTTATTTATTGCATTTCCTGTTGAATAAATTTCTCTCACTTTATCATTAGCCATATTGCAAGCCATATCAAAATCATGAATTGCCATATCAATAAATAATCCCCCGGAATTTTTTATATAATTAATAGAAGGAGGATTTGGATCTCTACTAGTAATTTTTATAATTTGAACTTTTCCAATTTTTCCATTACATATCATTTTTTTTACTTGCATAAAATCTGGATCAAATCTTCTGTTAAATCCAATCATGAATTTTATCTTAGTTTTATTAATAATCTTTAGTACTTTTTTAGTTTTTTCTAATGATAAATCAACAGGTTTTTCACAAAAAATATCTTTACCATGTTTTGCAGAAAATATAATTTGTTCAGAATGTAGATTTGTAGGAGAACAAATTAAAATTGCATCTATTGCTTTATCTAATACCAAATTTTTATATGATTTATAAAATTTATTTATACCATAATCTTTACAAAGTTTTTCTTTTTTTTCATCAATATCTGAAATGGCTCCAATTTCAATGGATTTAAAATGATTTGATAAATTATTAAGATGTATTTTTCCAATTCTTCCAACTCCTATTATTCCGATACAAATTTTTTTCATAGATAAAATTTACTTTATAGGTTAATAGAATATAGAAACTTTCTATTTTTTTTTGCATATTTTATTGGATTCCCCATACCTGGAATTATATCTTGTTCAACTACTATCCAGCCCTGATAGTTTATTTTTATTAATTCATTTGCAATTTTTTTAAAATTAAGATTTCCTTTATTTAGTTCACAGAAGATTCCATTTTCAATAAACTTAAAATAATCCCAATTATTTGTTGCTCCGAATTCTTTTATTTTTTTACTGTAGTCTTTAAAATGTACATGCCATATTCTTTCTCTATATTGTCTTATTGCATCGATTGGATTTCCTCCACCAAAAGAAAAATGTCCAGTATCTAAACATAATCCAATTAAATTTTCATCGGTATTTTTCATAAAAAAATCGATTTCATCTGGAGTTTCAATGTATCCACCACAATGATGGTGAAAAACAGTTTTTAAATCGTATTTTGAAAGAACTTTTTCTGCAATTTTATTAGCACCTTGTGCAAATGTTAATTTTTCTTTCTTTGATAGTTTCATATTATTGGTTATTCTTCCAGAGTTATTGGTTCTTTCTTTTATAGTGCAATTGTCATCAGATAAAACTATTAAAGAATCAGAAAATCCAGCTTTTTGCATCAGATGAGATATTTTTAATGCTTTTTTAATTCCTTTTTCGTGGTTTTCTTTTTTTGAAAGAGGGATGGGTACAAATGCTCCAACTAAATTTAGGTTTCTATTTTTTAATTCTTTTTTTAGTTTTTCAGGATTTGTAGGAAAAAAACCATAATCTCCTAATTCAGTTCCTGAATAATTAGATTCTTGAATCTCATCAAGTACTTTTTTATAGTTTGAATTATTTTTTATATCAAATTCTAAAATACCCCAAGAACAAGGTGCATTTGCAATTCTTATCATCTTTTAGTTATAAAATCTTTGATCTTTTTTTTGTTTGAGATATATTTTGTAAGCTTTATTTACAGAATTCATTTTAGAGGTTTCAGCTACTGGGACATCCCACCAAGAATATCCTTCAACTTCATGAAATCTATCGCACTGTGTATAAATTACGGTCGTTTTATTTATATTTTTAGCTTTTTTAAGAGCATTTTTAAGATCATTATAATTTTCACATTGAAAAACATGTGCACCAAGAGATTTCGCATTTTTAGCTAGATTAATTTTCACTTCTTTTTCTTTTGGTTGGTTATCTCCAAAATCATTATTTTTTTTCTCATTTCTAAAAGAAAATCTTGTTCCAAACCCTTTGCTCCCAAGTGATCTAGATAGAGATCCTATACTCTTATATCCTTGATTATCTATTAATATAATAGTGAGTTTTAAATTTTCTTGAATCGATGTAACTATTTCTTGAGCAAGCATTAGATAACTTCCATCACCTACCATGACATAAATTTCTCTACTTGGATCAGCCATTTTAATACCTAGTCCGCCTGCGATTTCATATCCCATACATGAATATCCATATTCTAGGTGAAATCCTTTATGATCTTTTGTTCTCCAAAGTTTATGTAAATCACCAGGTAAACTTCCTGCAGCACATACTACTACATCTTTATCATCCATAAAGTTATTAACAGCTCCTATAATTTCACCTTGGCTAAAAATTTTAGGGTTTCTATAATTATATATTTTTGAAACTATATCATCCCATTTAAGATTTAATTTTTTTACTTCATTTGAATATTTTTTATTTACTCTATATTTTGATAATGAAATATTTAATTCTTTAAGAATTTCTCTGGCATCTCCTTGAACCATTAGACCACCATTTTTTGCGGCATCAAATTCATTGTTATTGATATTAATAAATTTTACGTTTTTATTTTGAAATGCTGTTTTTGATGATGTAGTAAAATCACTATATCTAGTTCCTATTCCAATTATTAAATCAGATTCTTTTGAAATTTTTACTGCACCAAATGTTCCGGTGACTCCAATTGCTCCTAATTGATGTGAATCATTATATTTTAATGCTCCTTTACCAGCAAAGGTTTCAGCTACGGGTATATTTGTTATATCAACGAATTTTTTTAATTCTTCTGTAGCTTCACTATAATGAATTCCACCGCCAGCAATTATTAAAGGTTTCTTACTTTTTTTAATCCATTCAATTGCTTTTTTAATAGTTTCTTTGTCTGCTCTTTGTCTTTGAATTTTCCATATTTTCTTTTTAAATAGATCACATGGAAAGTTAAATGATTCACTTTGAACATCTTGAGGTAGAGAAAGCATAACCGTTCCTGTTTCTAAAGGAGATACTAATATTCTCATAACTTCAGATAAACTGGATAGCAATTGTTCAGGTCTGTTAATCCTATCCCAGTATTTTGAAATGGGTTTAAAACAATCATTTACAGAAATATCTTGTGAAGAGTTTGATTCTAATTGTTGTAGTGCAGGAGATACATTTCTTTTAGCAAAGATATCGCCTGCAAGAAGTAAGACAGGGAGCCTATTAATAGTTGCACCAGCGGCAGCAGTTAACATATTAGTGCTTCCTGGACCAATAGATGTTGTACAAATTAATGCATTTTTTCTATTTTTCATTTTAGCATATGCTGTTGCTGAATGAACCATAGATTGCTCATTTCTAAATTGATAATATTTAAGATTTTTTTGTTCTTGAATAGCTTGACCTATTCCTGCGACATTACCATGACCTAAAATGCCAAAACAACCCGAAAAAAATTTATTTTCATTTCCATCTACATCAATATATTGGTTGTTTAAATATTGAATAATAGCTTGAGCTACTGTTAGTTTTATTTTTTTTAAACTAGAATCCTCCATTTTTTTTGATAAATTCTAAAGTTTCGTTTAGTGATGGCATAAAGTTAGCACAACCAGGCTGTAAAACAATTAATGCTCCACAAGCATTTCCCATTCTACATGATTTTATTAAATCCCATCCTTTTAAATAGCCATAAATAAAACCACTTGCAAATGCATCTCCTGCACCAAGCACATTTAATACTTTTACAGGAAATCCATTTACTTTTTGAATAGTTCCATCAGATTTATAAATTGTAACTCCTTTTTCTCCACTTTTTACAATTAACGTTTTAACCCCGTGATCTAAAATTTGATAAATTGCTTTTGAAAGATTTCCTTTAATTTTAGGAGATGAAATTTGTTGGTCAGTTATTATTACTTGATTTTTTGATTTGATATTTGTTGCAAGGATTTCTTCTTCTGTTCCTACTACTATATCTATATATGAAAGAATGGATTTTGTTATTCTCCCAAAAGAAAACATATCTTTCCATTGATCTATTCTGAAATCTAGATCATGTATTATATCTATATTATTTTTTTTTGCAATTTTTATTGCATGAAATACTGCACTTCTACTAGGTTCTTTATTAAGTGATGTCCCTGAAATTTCTAAGATTTTACATCTTTCAATTTTAAAATTATTTACTTGCTCTATATTTATCATACTATCTGCTGCGTTTTCTCTATAAAAAACAAGAGGGAATTTATCTGGAGGTTCTATTCCCAATAATACAGCACTTGTTCTAGAATTTGAGATTCTAGGAATATTTTCAGTGTTTATTTTTTCTTTATTTAAAAAATTTAAAATAAAATCACCTACTTTGTCATCACCTACTGCAGTTAAAATTTCAGATTTTAAACCTAATCTTGAAGATCCAACGGCTATATTAAGAGGTGAACCTCCCACGTAAGCATTAAACCCTTTTATGTCTTTAAAATCCGCACCTATATTTTGAGAATACAGGTCTAGCGAAGATCTTCCAATTGTTATTATATCAACTTTCTTTTTAATTTCCATTTTTAATTTACATTTACCATTGGCACTCTTGGATCTTTACCTTTCCAAGATTTGTAAATCCACTTGTGATCAGGATCATCAGAATTCGCTAAAGATTGATCGGTTCCAGCTAAAAAATTAAGATAATACACATTGTATCCATGGCCTGCAACAACTGGATGATAACCTTTTGGAATGGTTACTAAATCATTATTTTTTGCAACGACTATTTCATTTAAAGTTCTGTCAGAAGTATAAATTTGTTGAATGGCATAGCCTTGACTTTTGTCTATTTTGTAAAAATATATTTCTTCAAGTTTAGCTTCAATAAGATTATTATTTTGATCTAATGTTCTTTTATCATGTTTATGAGCTGGAAAAGAACTCCAATTTCCAGATGGAGTATAAACTTCTACTGATACTAATTTGTGACAATCAAATCCTGGTTCTATTAAAGAATTAATTTGACGAGTGGCATTGTCTCCACCTCTTATTTCTATTTTTACTTCATCTGGTTTTTTAAAATATGCTGGATGATCTTCATCAGTCTCACAGTATCCGCATCCAATATCAAGAATTTCACTTTCAGCTTTTAACTCAAAATCTGTATTTTTTGGTAAATATAAAGTATGGGCTATTCCATGAAAAACACTTTTTCTTCCATTAAATGTTTTCCAATTTCCTTTATTTGATTTAACAGAGTAGTTACCTGAAAATAAAATTATTCCATATTCGTACTCACCTGTGTTTTCTTTCCAGGATTCTCCTTTTTTCATAATTCTAGCGTTGAAGTTTAATAAATTCCAACCAGCTTTATCAACAGATAAGGATTGATATATTCCAAAATTATTTAATGGTTTATGCATCAAAGAATATTTTTTATTTTTCATAAGTATAATTGATTAGCTCATCCAATTTTTTTTGGCACTTTGATTCCATTTTGAAGTTCTTTTTTTAAGTTGTGTCCAAAAATTAATAGAGCTTTTCCCTGTTATGTCACCAACTCCAAATCTAGATTCATTCCATCCACCAAAAGAAAATGGTTCTCTTGGAACTGGAACTCCAATATTTACTCCTACCATTCCAGCACTAACTCTTTCAGTTACATAATTAGCTAGGTTTCCATCTTGCGTGTAAACTGAAGAAGCATTTCCATATTGTGAATTATTTTCAATAGCTATTGCCTCATCAATTTCATTCGTTCTCATAATGGCTAAAACTGGTCCAAAAACCTCTTCCTGAGCAATTTTCATTTCTGGTTTTACATAATCTAGTATAGTTGGTCCTACATAATAACCATTTTCTTTACCGGAAACTTTTACTCCTCTACCATCTAAAATAATTTTAGCCCCATTTTTTTCTGCTTCTTCAATATATTTTTCAATTCTAATTTTTGCTTCTTCAGAAATTACTGATCCTAAATTTTTTCCTGCCACAATAGTTTTTGCTTTATTAGCAACTTTATTTATGATAGAATCAATTTTTCCGACGCCTAACATTGCAGAGGCTGCCATACATCTTTGTCCAGCACAACCAGACATAGAAGCAATTATATCATTAGAAGCCATTTCTTCGTTTGCATCGGGTAAAACAATTAAATGATTTTTTGCTCCTCCTAATGAAAGACATCTTTTAAAATTAGAAGTGGTTCTTTGATAGACATTTTTAGCAATTTTTGTTGAACCAACAAAAGAAATTGCAGATATATCTTCATGATCGCAGATAGCTTCTACAATATTTTTGTCCCCATTAATAACATTAAATACTCCATCTGGAAGACCTGATTTTTTTAGAAGTTCTGCAATTTTTGATGCCCCTACAGGAGTTTGTTCGGAGGGTTTTAGTATCATACAGTTTCCAAGTACTATTGCATTAGGAATGGTCCACATGGGAACCATTATAGGAAAATTAAATGGAGTTATTGAAGCTACTATTCCTAAAGGAACATGAGATGATCGACATTCTACACCTTTACTTACTTCTTGTATTTCATCGTGGATTATTTGTGGCATTGAGCATGCAAATTCTGTAAGTTCAATTCCTTTGAGTATTTCTGCTTTTGCCTCTTCAAAAGTTTTTCCATTCTCTTGACAGATAGAATTTGCTAAAGAAGTAATATTATTTTTTAGTTCATTTCTGAATTCATAAAAGACATCTACTCTTTCCTTTAATGTTAAGTTTGACCATTTATAAAAAGCAGCTTTTGCTGAAGAAACTGCATTATTTAATTCCTTTTTAGATGAACATGTTACTTCAGTAAGTTTTTCTCCATTTTGTGGGTTCCAAACAGGAATTGTTTTATTTGTAGAATTTTCAAATCTACCATTTATAAAATTATTTATTTTTTTAATCATTATATCTATTGTATTTTTTTAGTATTTCAATTAATCTTTCATGTGGTAATTCATAAACTCTATTTCCATTTATTCCAACCATTGTTTCTGCACTAATTAAAGCATTAAGAATAGCTTCTTCAGTTGCTTGTGCAGTTGCTAGAAAAAAAGGATTCATAAAATCATTTGGAAGAAAAGTTACAGATTTTTCAATTTCTCTATTTGCTGCATCTTTATTTGCTGTGGAGAAAGCAATAAAAATGTCGCCTGAACCATTTGAACCATATCCACCAACTCTTGAAATTCCAATTGGAACTCTTCTAGCTATTCTCTTTAATTGATTAGGAATAAAAGGAGCGTCAGTTGCTACTATTACAATTATTGATCCCAATCCTTCTCTTTTTTCTCCATAAGTTATTTCTGGTTTAAGGTCTTGAATTTCTTTTCCTACAGGTACTCCTGCAATTGTTAATTGTTTTCGATTACCATAATTTGCTTGAACCAAAACACCTAAAGTATATTCTTTTCCATTAACATTTATTTTTCTAGAAGAAGTTCCAATTCCACCTTTAAAACCATGGCATATCATACCTGTACCACCTCCAACACTTCCTTCTAAAACTTTACCAGTAGAGGCAATGTCTAATGCTTCTATAGCATGTTCTTTTTTAATATGAAATCCATTAATATCATTAAGACTTCCATCATATGTTTCTGCCACTACAGGTAATGCCCAAAAAAGATCTTTAATATTGTAGAGGGTATTAAATATTTTATTTTTGTATTGCCACTCTATTACAGCATCTCTAACGACTCCAACACTATGTGTATTTGTTATCATAATTGGACCTTCTAAAAATCCTGATTCTTCCACCCATGTTGTACCTGTCATTTCACCGTTTCCATTAAGAGAATACCAACCTGCAAATACTGGATCGTATGTTTTTCCTCTTGGAAGAATTGCTGTTACTCCCGTTCTTATTGGTCCATAACCAACTTTTAAATTTCCATCTCCTTTTTTTATAGTTACATGACCAACTTCAATACCTTGTATATCTGTTATAGAATTATATTTTCCAGTAATTCCATTTAAAGGAATTCCAAGATCTCTTGCTCTTATGTGTTTAATTTGATTTGAATTATTATATAAACTATCGTTTTTAGCATTATTATTTAGGGTTAATGCCAATAATATGAAAATTGTAATAATTAGTTTCATAATTTCATTGTTATATAAAAATCATATTTTAACTTAATATAATGAGAGTTGAATCTAAAAAAGAAGAGTTTTTAAATTTTTTGTCTCATTTTATTGGATTGATTTTAAGTTTTATTGGATTGATTTATTTAATAAATCTAACTTATATGGATCCTAATAAAACTAAATTTTATGTTTCCATTGTATATGGGGGTTCACTAATTTTTATGTATTTGTGCTCATCATTATATCATTATTTTTATAATGCTAGTTTTAATAATAAACTTAGGATTGCTGATCATATCAGTATATTTATTTTAATTGCTGGTTCTTATACACCTGGTTTACTATTAAAACTTCAATTTAGTTTAGGGATAGAATTAATGTATTTAGTGTGGGGAATTGCTGTTATTGGTACTATTTATAAATATTTTTTTATTGATAAATTCGAAAAATCTTCTCTTTTTTTATACATTTTAATGGGGTGGTTAATAGTATTAGATTTTGACGCAGTTATAGCAACTATTTCCGTCGAAGGATTAAAATATATGATTTTTGGAGGGTTGTTTTATATGATTGGTGTTATTTTTTATTCATTAGATAGAATAAAATATAATCATGTTATTTGGCATATGTTTGTTTTGGCTGGCTCTATTAGTCATTATATGATGGTATTAACTATTATTTAATTATTTCTTACAAAATATATTCTATTATAATTAGCATCATATTTTCTATTCATAAGATCATTATAAATCTCATAAGATTCAATAATTAAGGTGTCTTCTTTTACCTGAATAAGATTATCAATTGATTCTCCATATTTAAAAAAAATTTTCATTTTATCTCCATCAAGTTTAAAATCATAAAATCTTCTATCACCATTTTTAAATATCATTTCAATGTAGTTCCATTCATTAATATATATTTCTCTATCTCCAAAATAATTACAGTGAGAAACTTGAAAACCTAGAGCATTATTTTCTAAGCAAACTCTTTCCCAGTTACCAACTAAATTTTCTATAGCTACATCTTCTGATATATTATTAACATTTAAAAAAATTAAAAAAATAAGATAGAACATTAGTAAATAATTTTTTCTTTATAATTATCTATGTTAATAAAGTTAATAGAATTCATATTTAATCTTTTTAATTTGATCATTATTAAATTTTATGTTTCAATTTCTTAATTTAGTTTATAATTATTTTTATGAAAATGAAATTTAAGAATTATTTAATAATAATAATTGTATTCTTTTCTTTTAAGAATCTCTATAGTCAAATTGATATAGGTATTCATGGTGGATTAAATTTATCATCTATTTCTCTTCCTAAAATAGATATTTCTGATGTCGGTATTGGTTTTTTACCTGCTTACTCATTAGGAGTTAGAATAAATTATAAGATAGTTAATGATTATTCATTTATACAAGAAATTAATTATTCTATCAAAGGTCATAAAGCAAATATTTTGGGAATAAAAGAATATTATAATAATTCATATATAGAAATGCCTTTTTTAGTTTCTTATAAACCTCAAAATATAGGTTTTGAAATTGGACCATATCTAGGATTTGCATTAAAACAAGTAATAAGAAATTCTTCAATTGATTATATTGATTATGGTAAAATTGGTAATAATCAAGATGATGATGATACACTAAAACCAATAGATATTGGAGTAAAGTTTGGTATAAGCATTAATTTAGAAAAAATTGTATTAAGATCTAGTGCGGCATTTGGTATTAGTAATACAAGACCTGGGGGTGGAGGCGGAAATTCTGTGAAGAATATATCTACACAATTTTTAATTGGATTTCCAATATATTTGTTTGATGATAAAATTAAAAAGAAATAGTTCAGAAGGAGTGTTAGGAGGAGTATGTGAAGGAATGGGAGATTATTTTAGTATTGATCCTATAATTTTTAGATTAGCTTTTATAGCATTTTCTTTTGCTATAGGAGGTGGCATTTTAACTTACTTAATAGCTTGGATTTTAATACCTGATAAGAATTAATTTATTTCTTCTAAAAGAAGATAGGTCATGCCTAATGTTCCATCAATAAAATTACCAATTTTTATATTTTCATTAGGACTATGTTGGTTATTATCTTTATTTACTGAAGGGTATGTTAATGCAGGAATATTTAGAGTACTTACAAATGGCGATATGGGTATTGATCCTCCAGAAGTTCTTATTTTAATAGGTTGTCTTCCAAAAGCTTTATAAAGAGCACTAGAAGCCCAGATCCCTATAGGTGAATTAATATCAGTTCTAAATGCTAGATAACTAATACTTGAGTCAAATCGAACTATATGTTGTTTTGTATTTCTTTCTTCATTAGTTGGATCTCTATTTTCAATAACATATGCTCCTTCTTTAATAATATGATTTTTAACTAGATCAATTAATTTTTTAGGATTGCTTTCTTTGACAAGTCTTATATCAATTTCTGCTATTGCTTTATCAGGTACAATAGTTCTAACTTCTTTTTTAACCCATCCAGAGCTTAAACCTCTTATGTTTAATGATGGGTATTGTATGGATTCTTGATAATTTTTTCCAACATTATCTGGAAATGCTATTCCTAATTCTTTATTTATTTGATTTTCATCATCAGGAACAGCTGAAAGAATTTTACTTGTATTTTCACCAATTTTTATTCCATCATAAAAATTAGGAATCAGGACCCTTCCAGAATAATCTTTCATTGAAGATAAAATTTTTGATAAAGTAAAAGCTGGATTAGGAGCATAATTTCCAAAATGCCCACTATGTTGAGGATTTTTTGGTCCATATGATGTGAGGGTAATCCTGCTTATTCCTCTTGCACCAAAAGTAAGAGTAGGTTCATTAGAAGGATGTGATGGACCGTCAATAATTAATAGAAAATCTGATTTTAATTTTTCTTTATATAAACTAACAGCACTTGAAATTGTAGGTGAACCCATTTCTTCTTGAAAATCGATAATGAGTTTAATGTTAAATTTAGGTTCTAAGTTTAATCTGTTAATAATTTTTAAAGCATTTATCAGCATCATTGGAGGACCTTTGTCATCACTTGTAGATCTGCCAAAAATTCTCCATTCTCTATTAGGATTATTATAAATCCTGTTTATATCTATTTTATTCCAATTTCCTTCTATATTTTCTTTTAATACTGGTATGTATGGATTTTCTTGATTCCATTTAGATGGATCAACGGGTTGACCATCCATATGAAAATAAATAAGTACAGTTTTTAATTGTTCGGATATGATTTTGTTTGCAATAATTAGAGGATGATTTGGTATTTCTAAATTGTTACTATTTGCATTTACTTTTTCAATAGTAAATCCAAGTTCTAGAAATTTATTTTCACACCATGTAATATTTTTATCTATATTTTTTGTGTCATATCCGTCATTAGGAATAGAAAGAAGTTCAAAAAAGTTATTCCAGTTTTCTTGTATTGTTTGATAAGCAACATTTTTAATTACATCTTTTTTTTGGGGGTAAGTCAAGTGTGATTTTAATAAAATCAATAAGATGAATAAAATTATTTTATTCATCTGTAGTCTTTTTTTTTCTATTATATATTTTCCCAGATGGTTTAATTTTTGTTGAGTTTTTTTTTCTTACGATTTGTGCTAGTCTTCCCCTATCACTTTTTGATTTTTTTGGCATATTAAAGTGCTAATTTTTCTTTTAGATATTTATTGATAATAAAGTTTCCATTTTCCAATCTTTGGATTATTAATGTATCTTCAGAAAGATAATAATTATACTCACTACTCCCACCATTTAATTTTATGATTTCAATAAAGTCATTATTGACATTATATTTATGTGAAGTAGTCCCTTTAGAATTTATTTCTATAAGACTACCATCTTTTTTAAAATTAAGAATATTAGGTATTTCTTTACTACTTGATTGAACAGATATTTTACTCCATACACCAATTAATTTACTATTGTAAAGGTCAATAGTAGAATATAATATGATTAATAATAGAAATGTTTTCATAATTTTTTAGTCATAATTTAATACATTTTGTGCATATCATTTCACTATAGAGTTGATTTTTTAAATTTTTACTATTATGTAATTACTTTGATTGATATTTAATAATAATAATTTTGTTATTTTTGTAATCCAGCAAAAAATTTGCTGGCCAATAAACATTTTTAAATAAACATTTTATGTTAAAAATTTATTGTTGTTTGGGATTTAAATTAAATGTAAATTTTAAGTTATGAGTAAACATACAAATAAAGTGCATGGAAAGTTGAATTTTTTGATTATTGGAGTTGTAGTTGTTATTGGCGCGGTAGCGTATTTGTTAGTAAATAATGGTACTCTTGATCCATCAGACTTAGCAGGTTCTGGTAAAGGTATTAAGGGTGTTAAAAAAGCTGAGAAGTATTCTAATACAAACGAAGTAACAGTTGAACTCGATGGTGAGGAAATTCAAGAAGTATTAAATAATCAAGATTTTCAGAAGATGATTTCTTCTGGTGATTTTTCGAAATTGGCAGAGGATGCTGATTTTATAAAAATTCTTGATCATGATGGTATAGGTATTATGACTGATATCTATTCTATTTTAGATGACGATGATATTAAAGGTAGAAGAAGAGGGGGAGATGATGGACCTAAACCTATTAATGTAGTTAGGCCTGGTGGAGGATCTGCTGGATCTCCTGATAGTAAACATATCGGTTCTGCAGGTAATCCTGCTAATAGGGATTCTGGAATTAATGATGGAGGAGGAGTTGAAATTCTAGATTTGCAAGTAATTAATAAAGTTGCTGGATTTCAAAAATTTATGAAAAGTGATAATTTTCAGAAGTTTATGAAAGATGCTACATTTCAAAAATTTATGAAAAGTGGTGCTGATTTTGAAAAATTTCAAAAAGATGCTGCATTTCAAAAATTCATGAAAAGTGACAATTATCAAAAATTCATGAAAAGTGATAATTATCAAAAATTTATGAAAGACGCAATTCTTCAAAAATTTATGAAGTCAACGAATTTAGAAAAATTTGCTAAAGTATCAGATTTGGAAAAATTTGCTAAAAGTGCTGCATATCAAAAATTTTATAAAAATGCTGCATTTCAAAAATTCATGAAAAGTGATAATTTACAAAAGTTCATGAAAAGTTCTGCATATTCGAAATTTTCTCAAAAAGGAGCAACTTTTGAAAAATTTATGAAAAATGATAATTTTCAGAAGTTTATGAATAAATCAGAAATGTAAAAAGTAATATGTAATGTTATTACATATTAAAAAATTAAAGGAGGAAATTATTTATTTTCTCCTTTTTTTTTAAATAAAAACTATTAAATTCTCATTATGAAAAAGATTCTACTTTTTTTCTTCGTTTTTTTAATAGTAAATAATAGGTTATTTTCTCAGCTTAATAAAACAGAAACTGATGATTTTGATATTGTTAGTTTAAGCATTTATCACTCTTATATTTTATCCCATGCCACAAGGTGTGCTCAGAATGCTTTAAATTTTCATAGAAAATTATTTGATTACGAACCTAGAGAAAAAATATCTGTATTGATTCAGGATTTTGGTGATTATGGTAATGGTGGTGCAACATCAATTCCTAGAAATATAATTTCAACTTGCATTTCTCCAATGAACTATGCTTTTGAATCCAGTGTTGCTGGGGAGAGAGTATTTGCTATAATGAACCATGAACTTGTTCATATTACAGCATTAGATAATGCTTCTAAAAGTGATATTTTTTATCAAAAGTTTTTTGGTGGAAAAGTTGAAAACACAAATGATCATCCTATTTCTATGTTCTATAGTTACCTTACCAGTCCAAGATATTATTCTCCCAGATGGCTCCATGAAGGTATAGCCGTATTTGTGGAAACATGGATGGCTGGAGGTACAGGTAATGCATTAGGTAATTATGATGAAATGTTTTTTAGAACCAGAGTATTTGAAGATGCTCGAATTTATTCGGCTCAAGGTTTGGAATCTGAGGGAACTTCTGCAGATTTTATGTCAAAAGCAAATTCTTATTATTATGGTACTAGGTTTATGAGTTATGTTGCTCATGAGTATGGACCTACAAAATTAATTGAATGGATTAAAAGAAAAGATGGAAGTAAAAGAGGTTTTGCATCAAATTTTAAACATGTGTTTGGAATTCAAATTTCTGATGCATGGAATAATTGGATAGAGTTTGAAAAAGATTTTCAGAACAAGAACATTGGAAATGTAAAATTAAATTCAATTACAGAAGATGAGTTAATTACAGAAAAAGCTCTTGGTGGAGTATCTTATGCTTTTTATGATAAAAAAAGATATAAAATTTATGTTGCTGTTAATTATCCTGGAAAAATTCCTCATATTGCCTCAATAGATTTAAAAACTGGTAATCTTGAAAGATTAAAAGATATTAAGGGACCAGCTCTTTTTAATGTTACTTCTTTAGCATATGATGAAAAAAATGATTTATTGTTTTATACCACTGACAATAGTGCTAATAGAGATTTAAATTCATATAATCTTAAAACAGGTGAGTCAATTCTGTTACAGAAAAATTTTCATACCGGTGATCTAACTTTTAACAAATCCGATCAATCATTATGGGGTGTAAGACACTTAAATGGTTATAATACCCTTGTTAGAATACCAAAATTTAATTCTGAGAATCCAAATGATTATTATACAGAGTGGGAGCAAAAGTATACTTTGCCCTATGGTCATGATATTTTTGATATTGATGTATCACCAGATGGATCTAAATTAAGCGCTGCTGTTGCTGATTATTATGGAAATCAGTATTTAAATATTTACGATATTGAAACTTTGGATAATGAAAATAAGGATGGTATTGTATACAATGAAGTTTTTAATTTTGAAGTCTCATCACCTCAAAGTTTTAGGTATACGGAAGACGGTAAATATCTTATAGGATCTTCATTTTACTCTGGTGTAAGTAATATATTTAGAGTTAATACTTCAACTTTTGAAATCGAAGCATTATCAAATGGAATTACAGGATATTTTAGACCTATTTTGATTGATGATAAAAAGATTTTTTCCTTTAGATATACAAGTAATGGATTTTTGCCAGTTTATGTGCCTAACAAGACAGTTGAAAATGTTTCATCAATAGAATTTTTAGGTAATAAGACAATTCAAAAACATCCAGAGCTTATAGATTGGAAAACAGATATTCCAACTTCTAAAACATTTGAGAATAATAAAATTAATGCGAAGGAAGGGTATTATATTTCTAGAAAAGAAATGAAGTTAAATTATGCATATCCTATTTTGATTGGATATAAAAATAATATGGGTGTTGGATATAAATTTAATTTTAGTGATCCATTTAATTTCAAATCAATAGATTTTTCTGTTTCATTTACCCCAAATCAATGGACAAATGGTTCAAATGATGGTGAAGACAAACTTAGTAAGAATGAACAAATTCATTCATCATTTAATTATTCTACTACAAAATTCGGTGGATTTTTATCTGGCAGTTATAATTTTTATGCTTCATATAATAAAGCTAACTTTTATGACTTATTTGGTCCTACTAAAAGGTCAAGAAAGGGTTTTAATTTTGGAATGGATTATAATCAATCAATAATTTATGATCCACCTAGACAATTAGATTTCGATTTTGGTATAGGAGCATATTACGGCTTGGATCAATCTCCAGAATTTCAACAAATTAATTTTTCAGAAGAAGAATACAATACAAACATTTTTTATAATTTACATACATCTTTAACTTTTAAGGATCTTAAAAGATCTGTGGGTGCAGTGGATAGTGAGAAAGGAATTAACACATCACTAAACCTTTCATCTTCAATTACTGAAGGAAAATTTTATCCAAAAATGTATGGTAATTTAGATATAGGATTACAATTACCTGTAAATCATACATCATTATGGTTGAGAAATTCTTTAGGAAGTTCTTTTAGTAATAAGTATAACCCATTTACTAGATTTGGTTTTGCATCTTTTGGTAATAATTATATTGATTATTTATCAGCTAAAATGTATAGAAGTACTTTTTCATTTCCAGGAGTCAGTTATGATTCTGATAAAATTTTGATTGCAAAAAGTTTTTTCAAATCGATGGTAGAGTTAGTATTACCTCCTATAAGATATAGAAAGTTAGGATTTTTTAATTTTTTTGCCACATATTCTAATCCCTCAATATTTGGCGGAGTTTTATTTTCTAACGATTATAATGAATACTATTCTGATCCTAATATAAGAGAATCCTTTTCAAATATAGGTATTCAATTAGATACTAAATTGGTTATGTTTTCTCATCTTTCAGCTACTTTTTCATTTGGTTGGGCGCGAGCATTTGATAATAATGTAGATAATACATCATATGATGAGTGGATGATCTCATTAAAATTTTAATTTTCAAAAATTAATGATTTATGGATAAAATAATAAAATCTAGTTTTATTGGTTCTTTGTTGATAACAAGTCTTTATTTAGTTTTATTTTATCCTTTGATACTTATTAACAGATTCGATTGGTATGATTTATTATTAGTTATGCTTTCAATATCTCCTGGAATTTTTATTATGATTTTTATTTATAATTTAGATGAACATAATAAAGAGCCGTTATGGTTACTTGCTATTAGTTTTATTTTAGGGGCTATAAATTTGCATTTTGATGTTGATATTCTTGAGTATGCATTTTCTTTTATTAATGTAGAAAATAATTTTATTAGAATAGGTGAGGAAGCATTAACTGTTGCTATAACTGAAGAATTATTAAAATTTATTGTCGTTATTTTAATACTATATCCAAATAAATATTTTGATGAACCTTTTGATGGGATTGTTTATTCGGTATTTGTTGGTATGGGATTTGCAACAGCAGAAAATTTAACTTATGTATTACAGGGAGGTACTTCTCTTGCTTTTTTTAGAATGGTTACTGCGGTTCCTGCTCATTTTGTGTTTGCAGTTATTATGGGTTATTATTTAGGAATAGCAAAGTCTAAAAGAAAATATCAAATTTTTTATATATGTCTATCATTAATTATTCCTATTTTCTTTCATGCATTATATGATTACTTTTTATTTATGAATATTATACCTGGAATGTTCATAGGCGGTTTTGTTACTCTTTTTATTGCATTTGTTTTTGCAAAAAAAGCAATTGTTGAACATCTAGAATCTTCTCCTTTTCAAAAATAATTATTTCATTACAAATTGAAATATTATTTTATTCATGTGAATATTAATATTTTTATAGTATCTAGATTAATTAGATAATTTTATTGGTAAAAATATACAGTTATGAAAAATTATATGAACTTTAAAAACTTGACTTTTATTGGATTATTATTTTTAGCTTTTCAAAATTATAAAACAAGAAATACCTTAAATGAATTAAAAGCTGAAATTGAATACTCCCATTTTGAATTAAATGAAATAAAAAAAGAAGCTGTTGAAGCAAATAAGTATGCTAAATCTGCAAATACTATTGCATTTCAAATTCAGTCATCTATTATTAAGGAAAACAAATAATATGAAATTTAATATTTATATAATATTAATTTATTTATTTATTTTTTCTTTTAGTGGGTATTCTCAAAAGATATATTCTTCACAATATGAGTATCAAGCAGATGTAAAAGTTTTTGTTGTAGATTATATGTATCAGGCTGATTTAAAGGTTTTTAAGGTTGAACATGAATATCAAACAAAGGGAAATATTGGTTTGTGGTTTTTTACTGATAAAAGTTATAAATCAGATAAAAAAATTTATTTTGTAGATCATGAGTATCAGTCTGACTTGAAAATTTATATGGTAAAGTATGGTTATCAGGCAGGATGGAAAAATAAAGAAAAAATATACTTATTATTATAATCTATTTTTAGATTCCCCAATTTTTTAGGTTGTTATTTTTTGGAGCTGTTTTTTTGAGTCTATCTCTAATCTTAGGGATATACATAGTATTATACCTTAGTCTAGAAATTTGATTTGGATTTTTTTGATCACCATTCCAACAGTGCTCTGCCATATTTCCATAATCCACTTCTCCATTATAATATGGATTAGTAGTTGATTCAAGGAACTCTTCGGTTAATACAACTGCATTATTTAAATAGTAGTTATCCATATCTCCACAATAAATATTTATTTTTCCTTCTAAGTCTTTTCCTATTTTATCCCAATCTCTTTTCATTATATAACTCAAATCATAATTTTCTTTCCAATATTCTGCAACTTCTTTATCAATTTTTCCAGTTTTTCTATCCCAAATTGGTTTTGGATAACCATCTTTCCCAGTTGGTGAGTATACTGCTTGCCAAATATCCCATTGATCTCCTGATCTCCCTTTAGATCCAAGTGCTGATTCACGTTGATTTATTTGAATTAGGTGATTTTTAATTATACCCTTTCCATCTCTCATACCCGCTCTAAGTGTTTTTCTATTGCTTCCTTCATGATAATATGCATTGTCATCTTCATATAAGTTTATTACTGTATATGCTCTAAAATCAATGGGATCTGGGCATGCAGCAAAGCAGCCGTTATATTCATTAGGGTAGAAGACTTGAACGGCTAATGCTTCCCATCCTCCAGTTGATCCTCCATATAGAAATCTTCCCCAACCTTCTCCTACACCATTAAATAATTGTTCTATGTGTGGTATTAATTCATAAGTTATTGCATCACCATATGGACCCAAGTTAGCAGAATTTACTGCGTATGAATCATCATAATATGGATTTTGATGTTGTATTTCAATAGCAATAAATCTTGGAAAATCATTACTTATCCAATTATTATAAAGATCATAAGCTTCTTTTTGTTGAATATATTTATAACCAGTTATTCCAAATCTTGCATTATAGATTGTATCTTCTTTTGGAGCTGTTGGTGGAGTTGTTCTAAACCCGCCAAATGTATAAGGAAAATGTCCATGAAATATCATTAGGGGGTATCTTGTTTTAGATTTTTTATCAAATTCATGTGGAACAAGAACATTTGCTTGTAGGTACATATCTCTACCCCAAAATTTAGAAAGCATCTCACTTTTGATTTTAATATGTTTTATATATTCAGTGTCTTTAGCAGGTTCAATTGGAGGTATTTCATTTTCAAGAGTAATGTTTATGGTTTTTGATTTTTTAATTTTTATTTTTTTTGGTGTACTATAAAGATTTTTTGGACTAATGTTCCATTTCTGACCTTCTCCTTGATCCATTGGTAATTTAACTGTATATCCAGTTGATAAATTAAAGGTTTCATATTTGTGAAGTAGTGCTTGCACATAATATTCACCTTCCTTAATATCATTAATTGATTCAATGGGATAGCCAAAAGCTTCAGCATCAATTATTATTTTTTCATTAGAATTCCATGAGTTTACATCTACTCCAAAAATCATTTGGGTATTATGATTGTCATTTATCTGAAATCTAGGTTCAGAATAATTATTATTACTAATCATTAGCAAAACTCTTCCATCAAATCCATTCTCTTGAAATTTATCTGAATAATCTATTTCAAATTTTATTTTATTATTATTATCTGTTTTATAGTGGTCAAAAAAAAGAAATAATAACCCAGTAAAAATTACTCCTTTGATAAAAGAAAAAAATTTAAATTTTTTATCAACATAATTTTTATGCCAATTCATATTTATATATTAATATTTAAAGATATGAAATAATTTCTAGGAAGACCAGGGTAGTAATATCTTGGTTGCCCACCTCCAAATCCTTTTGCATTTATAACTATACCAGATGCATATTTTTTATTTAATAAATTATTAATTCCTGAGCTAATTATAAATTTTATATTATTAAAATCAATATTTTTATAAGCTTTAAAGTTGATGATAGAATACTTATTGTTAAAAAGTGTATTTCCATCGTTTATGGGTATTTTTCCTACTCCATTAATAGAAATTATGGATGTAAAATTATTTAATCTAAACTTTAGATGACTTGAATATGTGTAGGAGGGGACTCCTGTTAATAAGTTATTAGAGAAATCTATTCCTAGATTATTAAAATCAAGAAATTTATACCAATTTTTAAAAAAATTAGATTCTAAAGTAATTTCATTATCTGAATTAGGTTTATAAATTAACAAATTAAACTGACCCTCAATTCCTGGGTGTGAAGTTTTACCAGCATTTACACCAACAAAAGTATCAAATGATGTTCTTTGTGCTACTAATAAATTTTTTATGTTCATATAATAGAGACCTATATTATATGATAAAATATTAGTTTTATTTCTGCCTATTAATCCAATTTCATAATTCCATCCTGTTTCTGGTTTTATATCTGGATTAACTAATCCATCTCCATCTAATGTCTCATCAATATTAGGTGATGAATATCCATGGCTTATGTTAATGTAAATTGATTGGTTATTTAATTTTTGGTTCAATGAAATTCTAGGAGATAAGATATTGTCATATGAATAATTTTGTGAAATCAATGGATCAATAACTGAATGTAATAATTTCCATGAATATTTTATTTTATTGGAACTAACACCAAATTGTATACTTGTATGTTTATTATTGAATGTATAGTTGGTTTGAGTAAAAAAACTTATGTTATATCTTTTTTCTTCTTGATTATTAATTTTTACTTCACTCTCTGTATTGTAAAATCTATAGGTTTCCCATTTGTAATTTTCTTTGGAATAATCAATACCTAGATTAATAATAAAATTATTTTTTGAAATTGTACTTATATGTCTTATTCCATGAGTATTGCTATCTTCAATTAAATAATTAAAAGGTCTATTTTCATTTGATTTAAATTTTTTATAGTAGAAACTAGATTTAGTTGAATATATTTTTGCATTAGTCTCTAGAGTTAATCCAGAAAGATTTTTATTATATTCTTCTCCTCCATTTATATTTGCCCAACTATATGCGGCAGATGAAGGATTATTTATATAATTATCATAACTTAATGAAGATGGTATTAGAGCATTTAATTTAATGTTATTTTGTATGTAGCTTATTGAAATATTTTTTTTCAGCTTGTATCTAATTTCTCCAAATAATCTTAAATTATTATAAGTGTTATTATCTCTGTATCCATTACTTTTTAGTTTTTCTATTTCAATATATGATGTTAGGTTATTATAATTTTTGTGAAAAGAAATTCTATTTTGATAAGTTCCAAATGATTTAACTGAATTAAATATTGTTAAGTTATCATCTTCTAGGTTACTATTGGTTTTTAAATAAATACTTCCCCCTAGTCCAGATCCATAGATGCTTGAGTTTGGACCTTTTGTTATTTCAATTTGATCAAAAATGTTTATTCCAATATCTTCAATTGATATCTCTCCAATCCCATTACTTAGAGGTATATTATTTATAAATGCTTTTATTTTATTTGTGGTATATGGTGATCTTGATCCTATTCCTCTGATTACAATTCTGTTAGTGTTTAAGCTAGCAGAATGAACAAATATGCCAGGTATCTCATTTAAGCTTTTGCCAATAAATTCTCCTTCTAATTTTTTTAATTCTAAATTATTAATTGTTGAAATAGATATTGAAGATGAATTTAATTTTTTTCTATTAATATCTGATACAATTACAACTTGGTCTAGTAAAAAACCCTTATTTGTTAGTTCAATCTGAAAATGATCTTTGTGTGATTTTATTTCAATTTGTTTGCTGAAATACATATCATTTTTAAAAATTAGTATTGCAGGATAATTAACAATTTTAAATTCAAATTCTCCATTAACATCTGTGAAAAAGGACTTTTTATTATAAATAATTTCGATGTTTTTAATAGGTAGTTTATGAATTTTTTCTATAACGATTCCTTTAATAGTTTGTGAATATGATGTTAGAAAAAAAAATAAAAAAAAAACAGTAAAAAATGATTTTAAATTCATTTAAATCTATAATAGATTGAAAAAAATATTACTACAATTACAATTATAATTCCTATATATTTAAATATTTTAAATATTTTAAGTAATAAAACGTTTTCAGTCATATTTGCAAAAGCTCCTAAGGAAAAATGTATCATCCAAACTAATAATATTATTCCTATTGTGGTTGAAAAATTGATATACATAATTTTTTTTTGATAAATTTAATAATCTTATGCGAGAGATAATTTATTTCTTTATTTTAATTACTACATTTTCTTGTAGTAGTAGTGTTCTATACTCTGAATTAAATCATGATGATGGAGTTTCGTTTTATAATGAAAAAAAATTTTCTGGATTAGCAATTGAAAAAGATAAATCTGATAATATAAGAGTTGAAAAATTATATAATGAAGGTATTAATTTATCTACTAAACTATTTGACTCAAAAGGTAATATAGAAAGTGAATGGATATATGGAAATTCTAACATATTTGTAACACGATTTTTTGATAGTGGTAAAGTAGAAAGTAAGGAAGTTTTTGATAGATCTTTAGTTAGAAATGGAAAATCTATTTCATTTTATAGAAATGGTAATAAAAAAAGTGAATGGAACTTTAAAAGTGGATTAAGAGATGGTATTCAAAAAAATTATTTTGCAAATGGAAAACTTTCAGATGAAAGGGAAATGAGTAATGGAAATGAAAATGGATTTACTAGAATTTATAATAGAGAGGGAGAACTTTTAAAAGAAATATTTTTTAAGAATGGATTAGCCACAAAAATTTAAATTATTTTTTTATTGTTAAATAATTTCCATCAATTGAAGCTAAGTAAGATGTTAAGTCTGAGTTTGCTGGTCCACTGATAAAATTTCCAGAATTAGAAAATATTGAAGTATGACATGTACAAGTAAAATTTTCATTTGAATATTGCCAACTTGTTCTACAACTTGCATGAGGACATTCATTGGAGAATGCTCTAATTACATTACTCCCAACATTAACAATTAACATGGCACCTTCTGAAAACAATTTCCAAGATCCATCATTTGTTAAAGTTGAAAATGACGAATGAGTTAAATCTATTATATAAAGATTTCCATCTATAACGTATCCAGTTTCTGCAAATGCATCTGTATTAGTTGGAACTAAATCATCATCATCACCACAACTTATAAAAAAAGATGATCCTAGACTTGCGAAAAGTGCTGAAGACCCAGCTGTTTTTAAAAATTCTCTTCTTTTATTTTTCATAATTTTTTTTAAAAATACTTTTTTTGATTTTTATAAACTAATTAGATATTGAAATTTTATAAAAAATTGTGAATTATCCATGTATAATGACCCAAATTCATCATTTATTTCTTCTCTAAGTGCATTTTGATTTCCTCCTATATAGAATATTGTAAAAGCATTTGGGTTCCATTGAAATAATGGTTGGATTAATAATTTTTTTTGAAAATCATTATATTCTGAGATTAGTCTAAAACTTATAGATTTAGTAAATTGATATCTTCCACTTAATCTTGCTATATAACCTTTAAAATAATTTTCACTAATGCTTATTTTTTTTAATCTAGAATATGTTATACTGGGAGTTAAGTTAAAATTATCATTAATTTGAAAACTTAGCCTACTAAAAAAAGATAATTCTTTACCTATTTGAGGATCATCTTCATTATAAGCTATATCTTTTCCTAAGCTTGCTTTTAAGAAAAAAGAAAAAAATTCACTTGTTTGACTTCTTATATTTATTTCATTTTTAGGTAACATTTTATAATCTTTCCCTTCATAATTTTTAAATACATCTAGATCGTATGTATAAGTTATATCAGTATTTCCTATTGTTTTAGCTTTTGAAATAAGATCAATGCTTATAACTTTTAATTCATTTTCAAAGTTGTAAAGAAAATCACCTTTAAATCCAAAGCCATATGATTGAATATTTTTTTTGTTAATTATGTTTTTATATTCTTGAACAAGAGTAAGCCACCTTCTATCATTTTTAACTACAAATCCAACATCAGTTCTATAGCCTGGGGAAAGATTCTTATATTCAATCATACTTACCCAATGTTCAGTATTTCTTAAAAGTTTAACATAAATAGCATCACCATTGAATTTTTCTCCATCAAGATTTACGGTTTTATTATTAAATACATCATCTGTTTCAATCCAATCATTAATTGGTTCTTCATTAAAATTTTTAAATACTTCAAAACTAAATTTCCAAATTTTAGAGAATTGAAATAATCCATCCAACCCAAATAAGTTTCCATAACCTCCATTTTTATAGTATCTACTACTAGAAAATAATCCAATTTTATTATTATTTTTGAATATTCTTTGGTATCTAAATACATTGACTATACTTTGATTTCCTTGACCAAAATATGATCTATCATTCCCTGCAATTTGATAAGGTGAATTTTTATCTAAAGCTGTAAGAAAAAATATTCTTGTATTTTTACCTTGACTAAGGAGTTTTGAAGAAAATATTGGGTTATTGATGGATCTAGAATAAAATGCTCCATCAGAAAATTTAACTAAATCACTTCCTCTATTAAAGAATGGTCTTTTTTCAGGATAAAGTAAAGCATAAGCTGAATTGATATCAATTTGAGTTACATCAGCTTCTACTTGTGAAAAATCTGGATTAATTGTTACTTCTATTGATGTATTTTTTGTGATATCAAGATTTAATCCAATACCAGCATCTCCTGAAGGGTTAGAATATTTTAAGCTATTAGTATTAGTTTCATAATCACCTACAAAATTGCCTGATACATAAGGGAGAAGTTCAATTTTTTTTTCAATATTAATATTATTAATTATTAATAATTTAGTTACTTGACATGTTTCACAAGGGTTATCTCTATCTCTCCTTTCATTGCTTAATCCGATTTCATTTGAATTTTCATCATAGTATTTTCTAAACATATTAAAATGCCATTTTTGATTAGTTCCATTAGGAAATGGTAATGAAGAAAAAGGAATTTTCATTTCTACATTATAACCATCTTCAACAATTGTTCCAGATGATTCATAATTAATATTAAATGAACCGTCATAGCGTTCTTCATCAGTTAATGCATCTATTCCTTTTACATCATATTGACTTCCAAAAGGGTTAGAGGCTAGTAATATATTATTTCTTGCATCTCTATATGTATCAAATCTTATAAGAACAACATCATCATTCCACATTCCATAATCATCTCTTTGTCTTATAGCTGATCTTATGTTACTTGGATTTCCATATGCATAAAAAGCAACAAAAAGGTAATTGTCAGAATAAGTTATATAACCGGTAGTTTTTACATTTGCTTTTGTATTATAGTTAGGTTCAATTTCTAAATCAAGATCTACTATTTTTGCATTTTTCCATTCTTCTTTATTTATTTTTCCATCAATAATAATAGAATTAGGTTCCGATTTAATTAAATCATAAGAATCTTGAGCTTTTAGAGTATTGATTATTAGAAATAAAATAAAAAAGCCTTTATAAAATCTCATTGAGTATTTTTAATTATGCGAAAATAAGTAAAAATCAAATACTTTAAATATATAGATGTCTTTAAGGTTAATATCTTTCGATAAAAAAATTAAATTTGTTTAATGCCTACTTACTATATAACAACATTAAATATTATTATTCCAATATTTGTAATTCTAATTTTATTGGAAATATTTTATGCTAATATTATTAATAAATCATTTGTTATTAGGAGTATGGATACTCTTTCAAGCCTTTGTTCTGGTTTGACTAACGTTATTAGGGATGTTTTAGGATTAACTGTAATAATAGTATCATATAGTTTTATGGTTGATAATTTTGCTTTATTTACTATTAAAACTACTTGGATTACCTATGTCGTTGCTTTTATAGGTATAGATTTTGCAGGGTATTGGGTTCATAGAATTAATCATAGTATTAATTATTTTTGGAATCATCATATTGTTCATCATAGTAGTGAAGAATTTAATTTAGCATGTGCTTTAAGGCAGTCAATTTCTAATTTTTTTTCTTTAACATTTGTTTTTTTAGTACCGACAGCTATTGTAGGAGTACCAGCAGAAGTAATTACATTTTTGGCTCCTCTACATCTTTTTGCTCAGTATTGGTATCATACTAGACTTATTGGAAAGCTTGGGTTTTTAGAA
>ENA-UPTF01000033-UPTF01000033.1-marine-metagenome-genome-assembly--contig:-NODE-33-length-91654-cov-7.964784_pt1 | contig 91654 bp, 68 predicted proteins | sample MGYA00238166_ERZ767019 | MGnify/ENA primary metagenome ERZ767019 (study PRJEB28930, sample SAMN06266391) | marine metagenome | isolation source: Sea water from 250 m depth | place: Atlantic Ocean | study... | reverse complement strand
CAATGCATGCAATTTTCATATTATGTATGTTGGAGTTATTCACGTGATGGATGGGGTTCGCTTAACAACCCTTTCAATTAGGGGTTGCCTAATCTTGCAGGGCTTCTTTAAATAGGTTGGTTGGCTCATTGTCTAAATTCTGTTTGGCGGAGAAATGAAGATGCAGGATAACAAACCATTTATTGACTTGGTTCCACCGGAATCGGCGGAAGGACCGAGAAAAGCATTGTATGACGACATGGAACGGATTCGGGGTGCAGGTCGGATCTCTAATTTATTTCGGGCCTATGGCGCGTTTCCAGAGTTGGGTCAGGCGAATTTTGATCGTCTTAACATTCTGCTGGAGAAGGGAACATTGAGTTCTAGAGTGAAGGAAGCGGTTATGACAGCGCTCGCCGTTATCAATCATTGTGATTACTGTGTTTCATTTCACGGCACCCAGATGCTGCAGGCGGGTGCGACCCAGAAGGAAATACAGGGTGCTCGCGATTTCGACCCAGACCGTATTGGTTTATCTGACAAAGAGCGGGCACTTTTTGAGTATGCGATGAAGGCTAATGGCGACGCCCATTCCATAGAATTGTCCGATGTTGCTCATTGCAAGCAATTGGGTGCGACAGATGCTGAGTTAGTTGAAATATTTAATGAAATAAAAGAAAAGAGTACTTGAGACCAGACCAGCAAAATACTAATAGGAGTGCTTTCATTTATAAAATATGCAAAAGGATGATATTCGGGTGTATCAAAGCAAGATGTCTGATAGTCAGGATCTTGGATGGGGTAAGACTGGTAAATAGGTTGCTCCTGAGTAGATGTTAAACACTTCACATAGTACATATTACCAAATGCATTTCCAATGCCATCATTAGATCTGATTATCGAGAAAACGATTAAAAATGATATAACAGGTAATATCCAGTAAATATTATTCCGGACCTTCTTATTATTCATAAATCCAAAATATTTGACCGGATAAAAGGCACAGACAGAGACATATAACAAAAGAGACAGGACCAGAAAGAAATACCAGACTACCCTTACATTCTGGAAAATGGGCATCATTTCTGGACCAAAAGGATAAAGATACTTCCAATCAAAACTGGCTTTAAAACCCTCAGCAACCAAAAGCAAAAACATGAACCTATTTTCTGCAGCTGATGGTCTAGCACGAAGAATAAGGGAAGCTAGGATAAAAAGATAGATCATAATAAACAATCCAAGCCAGGAAAAGATAATAGAAATCCCAATGGTCTCTCCCTTGAATAGATCAATATTAGTAATCATTCTTACATAATAATCACCAACATTTTGCATACGCTTATTTTCTCAGTGTTTTTACTGTTTAACTATAACCTAAACCTATTATTAAATATTCATCATATCTAGCACAAGCCTGATACCCCAGCCGGTTGCACTTCCTTTTGGGTTAATACTGTCCGGCTTTGCTCCCCATGCTGTTCCAGCAATATCAAAATGAACCCAAGGAATTTTCTCACCAACAAATTCCTTTAAAAATGCACCCCCAGCGATAGAGCCTGCCTGCATCGGAGCACCTGTATTTTTTACGTCCGCTATATTACTCTGGACTTGTTTACAATATTCTGACCACAACGGTAGCTCCCATACTTTTTCGCCTACAGAATGTGAAGATTTCTTTACTTCTTTCATCAAATCATCATTGGTTCCCATTACTCCTGTAGCAATGTGTCCTAGCGATATTAAAACTGCTCCAGTTAATGTAGCAAAATCGAGTATATACTCAGGATCATAGTGTTTAGACGCATAAGAGAGTCCATCCGCAAGAATTAAACGACCTTCAGCATCGGTGTTCAATACCTCAATAGTTTTACCATTATAGGCAGTTAGAATGTCTCCGGGCTTGTATGCTTTGGCTCCATTAAGATTTTCTGTAGAAGGAATGATCGCAACCACATTCAATTTAGGTTTTAATATGGCTAGTGCATGCATAACCCCTATTACAACCGCGGAGCCACACATATCATACTTCATTTCATCCATTTTAGAAGCGGACTTGATTGATATACCACCGGAGTCAAAAGTTAGTCCCTTGCCAACAAGTACTTTCGGTCTATCATTACCTCCATTATTGTACTCCAGTATAATAAACTTTGGCGGTTCATCTGTGCCCTGTGCAACACCGGCTAGTCCACCCATGCCCATTTGGGTAAACTCTCCTCTATCAAAAACGGTGAGACTCATGTCTCCCAGATCCGAAATCTCTTTTGCAGCCTCTGCCAGGCGAGTTGGTGTAGTTATATTACCAGGATGATTAGACAGGTCTCTGGCAAAACATACAGCGGATCCAATGGCCACACCTTTATTTATTTCGTTCTGATTACAGCCAATCACACTGACTGATTCTGGTTCAAACTTATTCTTATCTTTTGTCTTATAATCTAGAAATTGGTAGCTCCCTAAGACTATTCCTTCACCCATAGCCTGACAGCTATCTAAACCAGAGCAAAAACAATCTATAGCTACTGAATCTGCCTTCTTTGATATGGCTGATCTAAGAGCACTACCTGTAGCAAGACGAACTGTATCGGAACTAATTTCATCTTTCTCGCCTAGTCCAATGATTGCGAGCCTACGATCATTGACATAAAAATAATTAACCTCACCAAGCTTTCCTTTTATATCTCCGACCTTTATAGCGCTACTGATTGCCCCGCCAGAAGCGTCATCAATATCTGACCCATTTGGTGTCATTGAGTGGTTTTTATACACTCCAATACATAAAAGCGTGCTTTCAACATCATTCAAAGACCCATCAACTATATTTACATTTTTTATATATGACATAGGTTTCCCTTATACATTACAATTAAAACTACAAATTAAAATTACCATCTGTATTTTCTCAATCCAAACATACCTTGTTAGCCCAACATATTTTATAATTAGAGGATATTGCCTGGTTAAGTAATTTCTTCATTACTATATATGACTATAATCCAAATAAAGCCAGAAGAGCGCGCGCCTACATTCATTCTTATGCTAATGTTCTTCTGTATTATAGTATCGAGCATAACCAGCTCTAGCGCAAGAGACACATTTTTTCTTACACAGTTTGACAGAACACTTTTACCGTTAATGTTTGCCGCTGTTGCTGTCATTATGGTTGGCGCAATAACGATATACAATCGTGTTGCATCAAATTTAGATCTTGTCAGAGTTATTTTTCTATCCTCAACATTCTTCTGTCTAACATTATTTATTATTATGCTAAACCTGCGGGGAATAGTTATACCCATTTTCTATGCATGGACAGATGTGATAATCTCGATAACCATACTCCAGTTTTGGCTTTTAGCTGGTGAAATATTCAATCCGCGACAGGCCAAAAGACTTTTTAGTTTCATAGGAATAGGTGGCTCTATAGCTGGAATTAGTTCGGGATATTTAATCAGACCGTTTGTCAAAAACTATGGCGCAGAAAATCTTTTAATCCCGACAATAGCAATGATCGCGATGATTGCACTTTTCGCCAGTTTTCTTCAACCTTATCGATCCGTAAAATCTGTGACCAAATCTAAAGCAAAACCAACAGTAAAACAGAAAACAGTATTTGACTCCTATCTGAAGTCTATCCTGGTCATGGTCTGCTCTGCTGCCATATGCTCTAGAATTATTGAATATCAGTTTAAAATAACAGCCGTTAATAGTTATGCCACATCAGAAGATTTAGCAGCTTTTTTTGGGGACTATTATATGGTCCTTAATGCTTTGACTCTGATTATGCAGCTTTTTCTCACAGGCTATATCCTACATCATTTTGGAGTTTTAGTAGGTTTACTTTTACTGCCTCTTGGATTAGCTATAGGTTCACTATCATTCCTAGTCATAGCTAATCTATCAAGCATATTTGTCGCAAGATTGTTTGACCAGGCCTTTAAGTTTTCTATTCAAAGTACATCGAACGAGATTTTGTGGACTCCGATCCAAAAACAAAAAGCCAGGCGCGCTAAACCACTCATTGATTCTTCAATCAAGTCTATCGCAGAAGGCATTATAGGAATAATAATATATTTTATTATTGTTACAAACCTACTACCTAGTGATAAGATTTATCTACTAAGTATCCCCGTAGTGTTAACTACTGGTCTATGGATTTCGAATAATTTCCGTATAAAGAAAAAATATCTCTCTACATTAGAAAAGGCAATAAGCCATCGGCACCTAAATCTAGAAAATATAAACCTCGACACAACCGATAGTCATATTGTCAATACGATTGAAAACGCACTTAATGATAATGATATCAGCAAACAATTATTTGCGATTGACCTGATCAAAAATCTTCCGCTTCAAAATTGGAGAAAAACACTAAATAAGCTGGTGGAGCACGGCACCTTTGAGGTTCAAAAACAGCTTCTTATTCTTGCAAGCTATCGAAAAGGTTATATAGATAAAAAAATACTACTAAAACTATCGAAAGGTGAAGATGAAATAGCTGCATTGGCGATACCACTTAATAATGACAAAACATTGGAAAAGTTATTTAGCAAATTGATCGATAATCTTGACCGAAACAATGGACATATTAAGGCCGCTAGCGCTGTCGGGATTCTCCGAATCAATAAGGATAATAAAAAAGCCAGAACAATATTAAATGATTTTCTTGATGTTAAGGATCAAGAAACAACTGCCTTAGCACTTGATTATCTAAAATCGTCAAGCGATCTATTACCAAAAAATACACTATACAACCTGTTGTCTCACCATTCAGTAAATATCAGTATTGCAGCACTCAATGTAGCAGGAAACCGCCTAGACGAATATTATTTACCAGCAATTATCTCAAACTTAGGTAATGTAAAAATTGCACAAAAAGCAAGAACCGTGCTTAGACTATATGATAATATGAGCGTTGTTAATGCTCTAAAAAGACAACTCAGAGACAATGGAACGCCGTTGAACCTATCAATAGGTATAGTACGATGCTTCAGTTCATACCCACAGACTGATTCAGTCTCTATATTAAGATCACAACTTAGCCAATATAACCTTGAGCTTTCCATTTCCTGCTCAGATGCAATGTTAAAAATAGCCAAAACAAAAAAAATTGAAGATGATTTTAAAAACCCCTTTTTAAAAGAAATAAAAAAGTTTTCAAAACAATATTTTAGTCTCTATTGTTTCATGATGCTTATCAGAAAAAATGAAAAATCAATTTTGATTCAGGATCAGATAACAACAGAACAAAGAAAATTGGTACATATAATTTTAAAACTTGTTTCGCTCCAGATACCGAATTCACCTATAGATTCTCACATTAAGCACATCATTGATAATAGTGATAGTGATTTACCTTATATTTTAGAGTTCTTTGACACATCATTTGGGAAAAAAATAAGAAATATTTTGATGCCAATTATTGATCCTGAAATAGATTTTAAACGAAAAAATGTTAAGAATGAACAAAAGAAAAATGACATTGGTACACATATAAAATCCTGGTCAGAATCTTCTAACTATTGGAAATCAGTTATTGCCATAGACTATATACTAAAACATGATCAATCAATGGCTGGAGAAATCGACTGGAGGAAAATAGTCCCGAGCCCTTTTTTGGCTGAAATATTTAATCAATACTCGGATGATCATCCCACCATCCCTATTACTAGATTTAAAAACCAATCGGAGCAACCTATGTATACTATTTTAGAAAAAACCATTCTGCTAAAAACTGTCGATATTTTTCAGGATATTCCAGGTGAATTATTATCTCAAATTTCCCAAATTTCAAGTGTGAAGAACTATGAGCATGGTGAAATCATTTTTAATGAGGGTGACGCCGGAGACTCAATGTTTATTGTATTAAGCGGAGAGGTTTCTATAAAAAAAGGGAACAAACTTATTGCAAAGCTTGAACGAGGCGCATCGCTGGGCGAGATGGCCCTATTAGATCACGAAACTAGATCAGCAGATGCGTTGTCTGAAAAAGACTCCGTACTGTTAAAAATAAATCAGGATGTATTTTATGAGCTTATGGAGGGGAATGCAGATATAATGAAACAGATGATTAGGCTACTGACATCTCGAATTAGAGAAGCGAATTCTAAACTTGAGCAGAGCCTGAAATAAGGTTCTCTACAACTGCAGGATCAGCCAAGGTTGAAATATCTCCCATATCATTGTGATCTCCTTCTGCGATCTTTCTTAGGATCCTTCTCATAATTTTTCCTGAACGAGTCTTTGGCAATGCTGGTGCAAACTGAATCTTATCCGGCTTAGCATGAGGACCAATTTCCTTTACTACAGATGCAACGATGTCTTTATGAATCTCATCAGAAAAATCAACTCCCGTCATCAGAGTCACAAAAGCATAGATCGCTTGGCCTTTAATATCATGTGAAAATCCAACCACTGCTGCCTCTGCTACACCATCTGCTTTACCAATGGCGCCTTCCACCTCTGCGGTACCTATTCGGTGACCAGAAATATTTAAGACATCGTCTACCCTGCCAGTTATCCAATAGTATCCATCTTCATCCCTTCTTGCCCCATCGCCTGTAAAATAATAACCCGGAAACTGTGAAAAATATGTGTCAATAAAACGCTGATGGTCACCATAAATGGTTCGCATCTGCCCAGGCCATGATGATTTTAGTGCGAGCAGACCCTGAACATCATTGCCCTCAATCTCTTGACCATCATCGGTCATCAATACTGGCTGAATTCCGAAAAAAGGAAGTGTCGCGGATCCAGGTTTTGTTGGCGTAGCGCCTGGAAGTGGAGAAATCAATATACCTCCTGTTTCAGTCTGCCACCACGTGTCAACAATAGGACAACGCCCTTTACCTACTACCCCATGATACCATTTCCATTCGGGCTCTTTTATCGGCTCGCCCACTGTACCCAGAAGCCTTAGACTGTCCAAATTTCTAGATTTTACCCAAGTGTCACCCTCCTTCATTAGCGCACGGAGAGCAGTAGGAGCAGTATAGAACTGGTTTACTTTGTGTTTGTCAACAACGTCCCAGAACCGTCCAAAGTCAGGATAATTTGGGACACCCTCAAACATAATCGTTGTAGCGCGGTTTGATAAAGGTCCGTAAACGATATAAGAATGCCCGGTGATCCAGCCAATATCAGCGGTACACCAATAGATATCACCATCTTTATAATCAAAAATAATATTATGTGTGTAGGATGCGTATACAAGATAGCCACCGGTAGTGTGAAGCACTCCCTTTGGCTTACCAGTCGAGCCAGAAGTATATAAAATGAAAAGAGGGTCTTCCGCATCCATCTGGACTGGATCACAATCCGAGTTTGCGTCTTCTATCTGCTCGTGCCACCAGACGTCCCTTCCTTCAACCATGTTTATATCAACCCCTGTACGTTTAACAACGACTACTGACTGGATAGAAGGTGTATTACTCAGTGCATTATCCGCATTCTGTTTCATCGGTATATTATCTTTTTGACCTCTTACACCAGTGTCCTGAGTGATCAATAGTTTGCAAGTAGAATCATTGATCCTATCCCGAAGTGAGTCAGCGCTAAATGCACCAAAAACAACCGAATGCACAGCTCCAATCCTTGCACAAGCAAGCATAGCAATTGCAAGCTCAGGAACCATTTGCATATAAATACAAACACGGTCACCTTTAACCACTCCAAGATTTTTCAACACATTGGCAAACTTCTTTACCTGAGAAAGTAGCTCATTATAGGTAAAACGTTTATCCTCTGAGGGGTTATTGCCTTCCCATATAATTGCGGTTCTGTCACCATTACCAGATTCGACATGTCTATCGAGACAGTTATAGCTAACATTCAGCCTGCCACTTTCAAACCACTTTATCTTTGCCTCTTTAAAGTTAAAGTCTCTGACTTTTTCCCATGGTTTATACCATGTGATCCTTTTGGCAATACCAGCCCAAAAATCATCAGGATCTTTAACAGAACTATCATATATATCTTTATACTTTTCTAATGAACTAACGTGAGCACTGTCTACCCAATCGGCTGAAGGTGGATAAACATTATCCTGTTTCGGCATTAATTTGGTCTCCTAATTAAGATATGCTATACCTCAAGTGTTTGCCTATGTATACACTTTGTGTAGCTACCATCAGCTTGTTCTTTTACCGCAACCATGGTGAACTCAGATACGCAGGCTAGCCTTCTTTGATCGTGTCTGCCCTCCGCAAATGCTTTAACCTCTACATTGATTGAAGTTTTTCCAAGACCTGTAACGACAGCCTCAAAGTTTACCCACTCTCCTACATGGACTGGTTCTTTAAACTCTGTTGCATCAATCGCACGAGTAACTGCTGCATCTGCTGGTGAGTTTTTTAATATTCTGTGAGCGGCCTTGCTTACTGCTATATCCATCCAGGATATCATCTGCCCGCCAAATAGTGTACCAATAACGTTAGCATCTTGAGGCATCACAAGCTGGGAATATCTTACGGTTTCAGGTTTATGTTTCATCAATATAAATGATAAGGCCCCGTCAGCTCACCCTCGAGAAAATCAATTTTCTCTGAAGAGCACGCCACACCGACGGGGCCTTACGCCACTAAAATTAGTAACCAAATAAAATTTCATGCAATAAAAATCGATAAATATTTATCCATTATACTCATTTGCAATGCGTTCGCCTTCATCAAAGTCTACTCTATAGAGGACTAAACCTCCTCCAATAAATAGGGTAACGATTGATAGTAAACCCATTCTTACGCTGCCTGTCGCAAGGGTAACAGCACCAAGCAAAATGGGTCCTAAAACCGCAGAAAATTTTCCAAGCATATTATAAAACCCAAAAAACTCACCCTCTTTTCCTTTAGGAACTAGCCTAGCAAAAAGACTACGGCTTATGGCCTGAATACCACCCTGAAATAATCCAATCATACCCGCTAACATGAAAAAATGGAACGTTGTGGTCATATAATAGGCCAAGCCCGTGCCTATTGTATAGAAAACGATCGCTACTAATACAGCATTTTTGGGAGTTATTTTAGAGGCAAACCAATTAAATACAAGCCCACCAGGAAAAGCTACAAACTGAACAATAATCAATGCTAGGAGCATATCACCTGCCTCAAAGCCCAGAGAAGATCCTACTTTAACTGCCATACGAATTATTGTATCCACACCATCCATATAAAGCCAGTATGATAAAAGAAAAGTTCCAATAACTTTCATTTTTTTTATTTCTTTAAACGTTTTCTTTAGCTGGACCCAGCCAAGGCTAACGGCCTCTCCAAAAGAACTACTATCATTATTTTTTTTCTCAGGCACAAATAGGAAAATAGGTATCGAAAAAACAGCCCACCAGATTGCTACGGTGATAAAAGATAAGCGTATTGCTGTGGTCGGATCAGGAATACCAAACCATTCAGGATTCTGGTACATTAGAATATTCACCACAAACAAGATTCCACCACCTAAATAACCAATTGAAAAACCTAGTGATGATACAAGATCAAGCTCATCTTTTTTAGCAACGGAAGGTAATAAAGAATCATAGAACACATTCCCACTAGAGAAACCGATACACCCCACGGCATATAGAATAGCGGCTAGCTGCCAGTCACCTTGTTCAACAACCCATAATAATGATGTTGCCAGAATGCCTAAAAATGCGAACGTAAATAGAAACTTTTTCTTTGTTGATCCAGTGTCAGATATTGCGCCTAAAAAAGGAGCCATCGCGGCAACAATCAGGGAGGCAATCGAATTACTTAGACCTAGATAGAAAGTGCTCTCATCAACAAGCTCTGGATTAGACCAGTATTTCTCAAAAAATATTGGAAAAAAACCTGCCATTACGGTTGTGGCAAACGCAGAATTTGCCCAGTCATATAGCGTCCAGCTGATTACTTTCTTTTTATCCATATACTACCAACCTTGTAAGTATGTAGTTATTCCTGAATATAATTTATATCCATCAAACGTATTATTTGCACTAATTGTTTTCCTGACTCCCAAAACTAAGTCAAACGATAAAGGGCCAATGCGATTTTTTGATTTTGAGTTTAATACCCATGCCTCTGCACATATATCCCATCTGCTGTTGGCTGAGTCGTAGCCTTTATGTTTTTCCATCCACTTGTCCCAGCCTTTGTCTAAAGAGGTGTAATCATCTCTAGATTTAGAAACCGTTCTTGATTCAAACTTTAGGAGTAATTTTTCTTTTGAGATTTCAAATTCATATCCGACCAAACTTTTTAACCAGTTGCCTTCTTTAAGCTTATATGTCTCTCCTACCTTACTGATTATTGAATCGGGATTTGTGTGAGCGCCAGCAAATAAATTTATTGGAGTATATAATAGCTCTGGAGAGCTTGAGATTATATCGATAGCACCATAAACTCTCGAGCTAGATTTATTATTCCAGTTATAGCCTCCATAAAGTCCCAAGCTTAGTCTACTAACCCCAGAGCCTATATTTAACTGTGTTAATTGTTTTGAACCTACTTCTTTAAACGGCTCTATCGTAAACCCAAATGGTATTGACAAAAATACACGTCCGTATAGCACGCCTGCCTTATTACTAGTCCAAGATGGCTCTCCATTTAAAAGTGCAGTGACACCTAGTGAAATATCATTGATCCCAGAAGCTGACCTTAGAGATGGTACATAGTAGGACTGAAGACTATCAAACGTAACCGTGTCACCATATGAAAAATTTGGTGACATAAATCGAGGGTCTATAAACCCTCTTGAAAAGGGTTTATTTTCTGCATGAAGTGCCCAAAGCACAGAATGGCTACCGCCAGCGGTGTAAAAATCATCATATATCATTCTAAGCGTGTCTCTTGTGCCTGCTGGGAGCGTAATAAAAGTAATGGTCTGGAAAAACGAATCTATCTTAGCCATTGCATTATTGTGATAGCCCACCAGATTATCCACCCCATACACACGATCTATTGTCGCTGAGGCCTTATATTCTTCTTTTAGAGAAAAAATATTCGGAACAATAACGCTTAGCATCATCTGATTTGATACGCCATAGTCTATTCTATATTTTCGTCCTTTTTCTTTACGCTCTTTTAACTCAGTAAGCGTTCCATAGGGTATAGTGGTACGTGTCGTATCATAATATCCCGCATTGAACACTGGAAGGCTAGTACCATTTATTACATTAAAATTTGTTAGATATGATTCAATAGTAACTAAATCATTTATGAGCATATCACCCATATGGTATAGATCATGCGCTCCATTGAAAAAACCTAAATCATTTTTAGTTTCATCATCAAAATAGGATCTGCCAATACCTCTCATACTAAACTCTTGATCCTTCAGCTTGAATTCACCGATAGTAGAATAATTGCTTAAGGTAATTCTAATAATATTTGCTGGGACAGTTGGTAAAATCTGTCCAAAGCATCCTGCCATAAAAAATATTAATGCTATTTTTTTCAATTTTAATATAGTAAAAAGGTGTCTCTGAATTTACTGAACTCTATCTCATCATGCATATACTGTGGCGATAGATAGCCAGGTGGTTTCTTTTGTGCAACAAATAGTCTTAATTGATTAGAACCAAATAACCTGTCAATATACCCGTGAGCTTCCCACTTGAATTCTCTTGGGTGCAGCTGACTAATAAGTGTAATAATGGACGTTGCTGTCTCCAATGGCTTCACTAGTTTTTTATCAGAAATAGAAATTTCTATTCCACTGCATTGCCTTCCATTATACTTTGGTACTCGATTATAATAGGGCGATCCTTTTGGCCTAAACTCAACCTCTTCGAACTTGACCCCAGGAAGATTTAACATATCTAATTTCTCTATGAAAAATTTTGTAGCAAGCCATGGGGACCCAAACCTTAGATAAGGAGTGTCTGTCCCAAAACCAATATTTATATTGGTTCCTCTAAATAAATCCATTCCAGAATACATAATTAGAGTATTTAAATCTTTTATATAGGGCGCAGGTTTTTTCCATGGAAGCTGGGTCTCATCAATGTATTGTTCTCTTTTCCAGTTTGCCATTGGGACTATACTAAGGTCAACTCTTTTTAGATCTTTCACCCAGCCCATCTCGTTCACCATCAATAATAATTCTCCTATTGTCATTCCATGACGAATAGGAAACAAGTGATATGCCTCAAAAGACTGGTATTCTTCTCTAGGAAGGGGTCCCTCAATTTTCAGTCCACCAAGCGGGTTTGGCCTGTCTAAAACAACAACCGGAATCTCATGCTCACTTGCAGACTCAAATAGTTTCGTTATGGAAGAGATAAAGGTTGTATACCTTACCCCGGTATCCTGGATATCTATTACTATGATATCGAGTTTTTTCATTATCCAATCTGGAGGATACAGACTACGTTCAAAAAGATTAAATACTCGGGCACCGCTAACTGGATCTACACGCTTGTTCCCAATCAACTTAGCTCTTTTATCATCCATCCCCCATATCCCATGCTCGGGCTCAAAGATTGCTTCAATATTAATGTCATCCACATTACTCAACATATCAAGAAGATGTTTATTGTTTCTATTAACAGCAGTGTGGTTACATAGGATTCCAATGTTTCTACCATGCAATAGATCAAAATCCATCTGCTCTAAAATATCAAGACCGGTGTATACATGATTAAAAAAAGAAAGATCAGGGACACTTACTATGGATGAGTATTCATATTTGTTATCACTTGCTCGTGAACAACAAAAAAGAATGAAAAGCATTAGGACTAGTCTAAATAAAATATTTCTCATACCATTATAGTTTTATTTTCCTGTTTAGTTATGTAGAGACCTAAATATACTATAAGCCCATTAATTATTAGAATCTCAAAGCCAAAAGAAAAATAATACTGCAGTATATAACTCAATATTGGAGAGATAACAGCTACATAAGGCACTAAACGATCAGTTGCTCTATATTTAGTAAATAATCCAAAAGCATAAAGACCCAAAAGAGGACCATATGTGTAACCTGCTACACTAAAAATCGCAGATATAATACTTTGATCATTAATTATATTGAGAATCATAATAACTATCATGATTACAACAGAAAATATAATATGGACAATCTTACGTTTCGTAATACTATCATGGTCACTATCCTCAAGGTTTAATATGTCAACACAGAAAGAGGTTGTCAGAGATGTTAGCGCAGAGTCAGCACTTGAATAGGCCGCTGCAATTAACCCTAAAATAAATATAACAGCGATTGGGACTCCTAGCACACCGCTAAGTGCTACAGCAGGAAACAAATCATCTGGTTTGCTAAAGATAATACCATATTTTCCAGCGATTGAATAGAGTAAAACGCCTAAGGATAAAAACATAAGATTTACAAATATTAAAATAATACTAAAATAAAACATATTCTTCTGAGCCTCATTTATGTTTTTACAGCTCAGGTTTTTCTGCATCATGTCTTGGTCTAGCCCAGTCATTGCGATTGCAATAAATGCACCAGCCAAAAATCTGCGGACAAAATGTTGTTCTCCCTCCCAGAAAAACACCTTTGAATAGTCACTATCTTGGACAAAAGAAACTAAACTGGTATAGTTTATCCCTAAATCTTTTCCAATCAGATAGACTGAAATGATTAAGGCCGATAGCATAAAAATCGTTTGTAGAGTGTCTGTCCATATAATGGTTTTTATACCTCCGCGAAATGTGTATAGCCAGATTAAAAGAATCGTTACAAGTACCGTTACAAAAAAAGGAGCTCCCCAAGATTCAAAAACACTTAGGTGCAAAACTCTGGCAACAATATATAATCTAAATGATGCTCCGATTGTCCTGGAAATAATAAAAAATATTGATCCCGTTTTATAAGATCTAGCACCATATCTTTTTTGTAAGTAACCGTATATTGATGTAAGGTTTAATCTATAATATAGCGGCATTAGCACTAGAGCGATGAAGGCATATCCCAGCATATAACCAAATACCATTTGCATATAACTAAACTGACTATCTGCGACCCAACCAGGAACTGAAATAAATGTTACACCGGATAATGAGGTCCCTATCATCCCAAATGCTACAACGTACCAAGGTGAGGATCTGTTACCAAGAAAAAACGATTCATTACTATCATTTTTTCCAGTATACCATGATATTAATGATAGAAATAAAAAATAAAGGATAATGCAACTAATTATATAGGCAGGACTCATTACTCTAGATAATAACTAAACATGAAGTAGTTCAATATACGATGCTATAGGATAACTGATTTTAATTTTTTCTTGCATCAAAGATAATTATGAACGACATTTTTTCAACAATTATGGCAGACAAAAAAGAATCAGGAGGCGGTTTTGATAAGACTACTGATTTCAAATGGTTTGGAATTGGTCTTCTTGTTTTTCTACTCATCTGGGTAATGCCTACCCCAGAATCAATGATCTCAAAAGCGGAAGAGCTATTTGGAGACTTGAGCCCTGAACAAATTGCCGACAAGGCTTTTAATATGAAAATTATTATTGCGCTCCTCGGTTGTTGTACAGTCTTCTTTGCCACGGAAGCCCTCCCCATGCCCGCAGTGGCTCTCTTTATCGGACTTGTTCAACTCTTTTTTGGGATTACAGAACCGAAAAATGTTGTGGCCACCTATGCACATGATGCAGTATGGTTTATCGCAGGCTCACTGGCAATGGGTGCGACCATGGTAAAACATGGACTTGATAAACGCATTGGCATGTTGGTCATGAATCTTTCCGGAACAAAAGTCCGTAACGTTGTTCTAGGTATATTAGTTGGTACGGCTATCCCTTCCGCATTTATTAGTGAGGCCTCTATTGCTCCAATGTTTCTACCTATTGCAATGGCACTCTACACCCTCACAACTAAAAAAATCGGAGATGCAACTCAATTAGGCAAGCTATTAATGATGTCTATAGCAATAGGATGTATGGTTGGGGCTCCTATGAGTCCAACTGGTGGAGCGAGGAATGCTATAATGATAGGATTCCTTGCTAACCTTGGCCCAGAATATGAAATAAGTTTTATGCAATGGATGGTACTTGGTTCTTTTTATACACTATTTCTAGGAATATTCTTCGCGATCCTTTTACCATTTCTATATAAACCAGAAGTGGATGATCTATCTGATGCGGTAAACACACTTAGAGAAGACTTGAAAAAACATGGTGATATGACCAGAGAACAGTGGATGGTAGCAGGTGTTGCATTGTTAATGATCATCGCATGGATAACCGATAAAGATCTTATCGCGCCAATACTTGGATTCCCTTTAGGTCTTGGTGGCGTAGCAATGACCGGAACCGTACTATTCATGATATTAGGTTTAGCGTCTTGGGCTGATTATGAAAAAAATGTTAGCTGGGGTGTTATTGTATTATATGCTGGCGCAATTAGCCTCGGCGCCGTATTTAAATCAAGCGGTGCTGCTAAATGGTTGGCAGATAGTTTAATCAATATTTTGACTACTTTTAACATTCAAGAAGGTCTACCTCTTGCAATATTAGTCGCTGTAATAGGTGCATTAATGACAAATTTAATGAGCGCTGGTGCCACTGTCGCTGTCATTGGACCAGTCGTCCTCGAGATGGCCGTAAGCTCAGGAACTAATCCTATTATTGTAGGTGTCGCACTGGCTATTGCTACCTCAATGGCGTTCTGGCTTGTTATTGGAACCCCAGCCAGCTCAGTGGTCTATTCTGCAGGTCTTTTAGATGCAAAAGATTTTATCCGTATGGCCACATTTGCCTGGCCTGTTGCGATGATTATCATAATTTGTATGATAGTCTTTTACTGGGTTGGCTTGGGCCTACAACCTATCATGATAGGAGGTTAGATATGGACAGTGGTATTATATTAATTGTGGTTCTAATCATAATCGGCTTTGCCATTACATGGAGTAATCAGAGTCAGGTAAAAGAAGTAGAAGATAGACAGACACAATATACCCGGGAACGTCAGGCCATGGCAGAGCACGATAATAAAAGTGCCTCTGAGGTTGATAACGACCGCAATGCTATGATTGAAACTCTTGAAGCCTCAATCACTGATCAGCCAGAGCAATTAGACAAAATGAAAAATATCATTAATGACTGGGCTGATATGAAGATTAAGTCTTTTAAAGACCGTAGGTCATGGGTACGCAACCCTGAAGAAGAAAGTTAATCAAAAATAATTAATTATTAAAAATCACTTCTTCTCCTTCTCCGAGAGGATTCCATATTTCAAATTTTTTCATCATTGCTTGAAATATCTCCATACCAATTAATCCATCCATCCATCCTGAAAGATGAATAAACCTTTTCCTAAACCAAATATTATCAACATTGGAAAACTGTCTCACAAAAGGCAATAATGCTATATCAGCTAGCGATATATTGTTACTAAATAAAAACTTTTCACTAGCTAATATTTTTTCAAAATTGTCTAATATTTTTTCACATTTTCCTCTATAATATTCAACAGAATATTCTGGATACCTATCGTGGTACTTATACCTATCAAGCCACTTTTTAAATTCTTTGTCATTAATTGATATTATCTCTAGTTGATGATCTATATTATTTACAAACCAAGAGTCAGGATCATTTACCGATACCGACCATTTCATAATATCTAAACTCTCATCAATAACTTTACCGTCTGGCAGGTTTAATACTGGAACAGTTCCTTTTGGCGAAAGCTGGTATAGTTTTTTAGGACGTTCTTTTAATAAAATTTCTCTGTGCTCATAACTAATTTTCGAGTAGTACATTGAAATCCTTGCCCTCATTGCATAGGGGCACCTGCGAAAAGTATATAAAACCGGTAATTTCATTTTTCTGATCTAAATCTTAGGAGATCTAAAATATCTTTTTTTTATCACACGTTTTGGGTGCTTCCTTAGCTCTTTTTGTTTGCCAATGGGTAAAGATGAGAATTCTTTGCATTCAGTAGAGCAACACCCGTCATACTTTTTCTCACATTGATTGCATTGGATAAATAAAATATGACATGCATCATTATTGCAATCCCGGTGAGTATCAGAAGGGCCTCCACAAATATGGCAGTTTGCTATTACATCATCGGTAATTCTCTCCCCTAATCGAGCATCAAAAACAAAATTCTTACCAATAAATTTTGATTCTATTTCTTTTCTTCTGACATCATGAGCGTATTGTATGATTCCTCCGTGAAGCTGCTTCACATTACTTATACCAGTATTTATGAGAAAAGCACTCGCTTTCTCACACCTAATGCCACCCGTGCAATATAATAATACCTGATGATCTTCTCGACCGTTTAACATTCTTCTTACCTCTGGTAGCAATTCTTTGGATTTCTCTACCAAGGGTATCTCTGCATTTTTAAATCTTCCAACCTCGGTCTCATAGAAATTGCGCATATCAATCACAGCAGTATTATCCTCTTCTATCGCTTTATTGAATTCTTCAGGTTTGAGATACTGACCAACTTTATTCATATCATAAATATGATCTGATAAACCATAGGCCACGATTTCTTTTTTTACTTTTACTACAAGCTTATAGAAAGAGATACCATCAGATAATGCTTTCTTTATTGGCATATTTATCAAAATCTTATAGTTCTTTAAACCCTGTTTGAATTCTTTCCATTTATAATCTGGAACGCTAATCTGAGCATTTACACCCTCTGAAGCGATATAAACCCTTCCAAAAATATTTAATGATTCGAAATAAGAATATATATTATCTCTCTGAACTTCAGGCTCTTTAATAGGTGTATAATTATAGAATGAACAGGTTATACGTTTAAAAGATTCAGAATTAAGATTATTAACTAATTCTTTCTTATTTTTCTTATTATATAATTTTTTAATCATAGTTAATCATCAATATATATATACTTAGTCCTACCTCCGATTGCAGTAAGCAAAACATATGTGGTACTATTTATCGTTTCCGCAATAGTCTCCACAGGAATATCTCCGGATTTATTTTTACCAAAGAACAACACATCATCACCGATTTGAGGCATTGTTTCACCAAAATCAACCATTAACTGATCCATACATATTCTTCCTGCGATTTTGTACTTGTCGCCCTTATAATTGACAAAACCATTCTCATACCATGGTCTCGGGAATCCATCTGCAAATCCAGTCTGAATGACTCCAATATTTGTATCTCTGTCAGTAGTATAAACGCCTCCATAACTTACATTGGTACCTTTAATAACCCTGCGAATGTTTACTATACTACCACAGAAACTCATAACAGGCTCTAACTCAATATCAGTATTAACCTCATTTGAAGGCAAAGCACCATATAAGAGCATCCCTACTCTTACCATATTAAAATAAGATTCCTCAAGATTAAGAATTGCTCCACTGTTAGAACAATGAATATATTTAAACTTTATTTTGTGTTTATCTGCCAACTCAACGATTTCATTAAACTTTCTTAATTGCATTTTAGCATAGGTCAGGTCTCCCTCGTCTGCCGTAGCAAAGTGAGTGTAAATACCTTCAGGATGTGTAGTTAAGTCTCTGGTTATTTTTTCATACAAAACATTTGCATCAGCTATGTCTACGCCAAGACGTGTCATGCCTGTGTCAAATTTGATATGGTATCGAGGGCAATTACCCGTCTCCAAGATATAAGTTTTAATACTATCAATATCATCTATTGAGCTGAGATTTAGTATAAGATTATTATTGTATGCGAGGTCAATAAAATCAGACTGTATTTTTGAAAAAACAAATATATCATTATTAATCTTTGAATTACGTAATTCCATTGCTTCATCAATAGAAAATACAGCGAAATTGATATTTGCATGGTTAGCAATTGTTTTTGCTATAGGCACAGCACCATGTCCATATCCATTAGCTTTAACAACACATAAGAGTACTCTGTTTCCAACTTTTTCTTGAATATTTATTAGATTCGATTTACATCGATCAAGGTGGATAAAAGATTTAGGACCTATCGTTGACATTATGGTACTTATTATATAATAGTTTTTTTAGAGATTCAAAATCGTTAACTATATCTGTGGCACAAGACATTATCCAGCCACTTAAATCTGTTATAGGTAATTGGTTTACTAAATAAATTGGTTTCCGGTTGTAATAAGCAAGAGTCACCTCACCATGTGTACCTCCACCTATTAAAATACTTTTATCACATAAGCAAATTATATAATCTGCTTTCTTCAATACTCCATCTAAATCTTTTTTAATTGCTAAACGTATAAACTCTATAAACCTGTCTGGATCTGATTCCTTCCAATTTCGAAAATCTTTTGCGTTATGATCTGTTATTAACTTTTTTGATTCAATGACAGGATCAATCACATTGTGTTCGAGGCTTTCATTCAACCATTGAGTGATTTCTTTTCTCCAGTCTGCCCCGTCATTATCAGCATGCTCCATTCCACCAGATAGATATGCAATCACTGTCTTAACTTATTTCTTAATAAGATAGAATTAATTATTAATAACCCCATAGAAAATAATAACGGGGAAAACGTAAGTGGCCAATTTATAAATCCACTAAATAGGTAAGATTGCATTGCCTGCACAATCATTGAAATTGGGAATATTGACAATATATAATTAACAGATGGGGGGAAAAAAGGAAGTTCAATAATTAACCCGCTGCCTAGAAGGATAAAAAAGAATAGAACAATGATAGAAATTAAGAAAGTAGCTGATTTATCTGCCAATATAGAAATAGTAATCAAGATATTACCAAAAACTAGAATAAAAATTGATGAATAGACTAATAAAGCAATAGTTTCTATTAAACCAAATGGATAAGTGATAATAAATGAAAATAGTAATATTGAACCTAGGCTCATAATAATACCTTCAATAAGTGCTACCATCAAAAAGCTCAAAATAATAAAACGTTTTGAATAAGGAGAAAGAGATAAATATGTTAAAACTTTCTTGTGTATCCTAAGATCAAAAATATCACGAAAAATTGATGGAATTATACTTAGCCCAGATATCAATAAAACCATACTAGGATAGATCCAGACGTCAAATGTTATATCATAAAAACTTCTTACTAGAGCATTCCTAAATGCAAGATTGGTAAATATAAAAATAGTTAATGGAAACATAAAAGAGAGTACAAGACTAGATGTTATATTATTCCCTAATAACCAAATCCTTCTCATCATTAATGCTCTAATCAATCTAAACCACCTCCAGCAAATTCAGAATCCATTAAATCTCTTAGTCCAAGTTTTTTCACGCTTAAGTCAATCATAAAACTATCTGATGCTTCTCTAACAATATCAAAAAAAACACTTCTTTCTCTTCCATAAAAATGGAAAATATTATTTATTCTACTTGGTGATACAACTGTTGCTACATTACTAAGAGATTTATATAAATCATCACTTAGATTATCAAACTCTATCTGAAATTGGTGATAGTCAAGTGTGCTCTCTAATAGTTTATCTAAGCTTCCATCCATAATAATTTTACCATCTCTAAATACAAGTATTCTATCATGTGCCTGTTCGACCTCTGGTAAGGCATTACTTACATATATTATTGACTTATTACCTTTTAACCGTTGCAGTAAGTCCCAAGTTAATCTCACAGAAGGTGCATCCATGAATCCAGTTGGCTCATCTAGTACAAGAATTTCCGGATTATGCATAAGAGCCCTTACTAGCATAGCCCTTTTTTGAATTCCATAAGAAACGCGTGAAGCAATCTCTCCTAAATATTCCGTTATAGCTAGGCTTTCTACATATAACTCAAGTCTGTTTTTATAATCTCGGTCACTGACATTATAGAGAAGGGAAGAAAACCTAATATTTTGTTCAATTGTAAGCCAAGGATCTAAGTCCGTCTCATGAGGAACATATCCTATTAATTGACGAGTTTTATTCTTCCTTTTTTGCATGTCAAGACCATGAACAAAAATATTTCCATAATCAGGTTTTTCAAAGCCTGATAGAAGTTTTAATAAAACAGATTTTCCTGTATCATTGGCTCCAATAATGGCAACGAGAGAGCCTCTCTCTATTCCAAAAGTTAGACCAGCAACAATAGTTTTATCATCTATTAATTTGCCAACTTTCTTTAGTGTGATACTTGCTTCCATATATTTAAATATTAGTGTGCTTCATACCAATTATTTCCGACACCATAGTCAACAATTATTGGTACCTTTAACCTCATCGCTTTTTCCATAGAATTTACTACTATAGAAATTAATCTATCCTCTTCATCTTCAGGAAACTCAAATAACAATTCATCATGTATTTGGAGAATCATTTTTGATTTAAGGTCTTCTTTTAAAAGTTTTTTATAGATATCTATCATAGCAATTTTTATTAGCTCAGCGGCAGACCCCTGGATTGGCATGTTGATAGCAATCCTTTCGGCTGCTTTTCTTCTAAGAGAGTTCTCACTATTAGCATCCCAAATAGGTCTACGGCGTCCAGATATAGTTTCTACATAGTTGTTTTTTCGAGCTTTTTCTAGTATACGGTCGATATAAGTCTTTATCCCAGAATACTGCTTAAAATACTCATCAATGATTTCTTGAGAAGCAACCCTAGATATTCCAAGTTCTTGGCTGATTCTGAATGCACCTGCCCCATACATAATACCAAAATTAACCACCTTGGCAGTTCTTCTCATTTCAGGAATAATCTCATCTAGCGAAACATTATATATCAGACTAGCGGTCCTAGAATGAATATCAATATTATTATTAAATGCCTTGCATAGTTCTGTGTCCTCAGATAAATGCGCCATAACTCTCAATTCTATTTGAGAATAATCTGCCGATAACATTTTCCAACCACTTTGTTGTGCAGTGAAGGATTTTCTAATCTCACGCCCTTCTTCCGTACGAATAGGTATATTCTGAAAATTAGGGCTTGTACTAGATAACCTTCCCGTTGCAGCAATCGTCTGGTTAAAAGTAGAATGAATCCTTTTTGTTTCTTTATTAATAGAAATAGGTAATGCATCTATATAAGTGTTTTTTAATTTATTGAGCTTACGATATTCTAAAATCAGTTCTGGTAGATCATGCTCTTTTGCCAATTCTATTAATATATTTTCTGCAGTAGATCTTTTTTTTATCTGATTTAATTTTAATTCATCAAACAATATTACAGCTAACTGCTGGGTGGAATTAATATTAAACTCAGAACCAGAGTTTTTATAGATATCACCAACTAATACATCTAATCTTTGTCCAATATCTATTGACATCTCACTTAATATTTTTTCTTCCACATATACGCCCTCTTTTTCCATTTGCGTTAGAACATTGACCAAAGGAATTTCAATCCGCTGAAAAAAGTCCATCTGATTATTTTCTTCCAAGCGAGGGATAAATAGTTTAGCAAGCTGTAGGGCAATGTCAGCATCTTCTGAAGCATAAAATGCAACCTTGTCCAATGGAACCCTGTCCATAGTGATCTGGTCTTTTCCATTTCCTATCAAATCTTCAATTGGCACCATATTGTAATTAAGATATTCTATGCTCAAGGTATCAAGTTTATACGATCTTGCTGCAGGATTTAGAATATGAGCGGCAATCATTGTATCAAAATATATTCCGGCAACGCGTATACCATGTCTAGAAAGAATTAATGAGTCATATTTTATATTTTGACCAACCTTTTTAATACTACTATCTTCAAGAACCTTTTTTATTAAGGATAAGACTTCCATTAGGTCATCCTCACCAAAATTATTTTTTTCTTTCTCAGGATACATAACAGGTATATAAAACCCGCTATTAGTTTTGAAAGAAATACTTATACCAACAATATCAGCAGTCATAGGATTTACTGATGTGGTCTCAAGATCAATTGATATTAGATCGAATGTTTCAATATTATTTATTAATTCTTTTAAATCTTTTTTACTAGTTATGGAAGTATATTTTTTTTCAATTTTATTAGTTTTTAAAGAATTATTTGTGCCTCTTATTTGCTTCAATAAAGCATGAAACTCCAACTCTTCATACTTTTTTAACAATGCATCCTGATCAAATGATTGAACAACAAAATTCTCGATGGAGCATTCGATATCAACGTCTTTTATAATGGTAACTAATTCTTTACTAAGGAGGGCATCATCTTTACAATTCTTCAATCCATCATGTACCCGCTTATTTGTGATTTTATCAGCATTATCAAACACTCTAGATAAAGATCCGTATTCTTTCAATAATTTCACTGCAGTCTTAACACCAACACCAGCAACGCCTGGCACATTATCTGATGAGTCACCCATTAGTGCTAATAAATCAATAATATTTTCTGGTGGGAGACCCCATTTATCCACGACACCATTTCTATCATATATGATTGGTAAAGCATTTCTTTTGCCAGGAGCATATAAAAATATTTTTTCATTTATTAACTGCATAAAATCTTTGTCACCGCTAACAATGTAAGCTTCGATTTCCTCATCCGAAATAGATTCGGTGATTGTGCCAATAATATCATCAGCCTCAAACCCAGGTTTTTTAAGTACCGGAATATTCATAGCCTCAAGTAAAGGCCATATGTGAGGAATTTGCTCTTGTAATTCTATTGGCATTTCTGGTCTATTTGCTTTGTAAGCTGGATACATTTCATGCCTAAATGTTTTTTCCTTTGAGTCAAAGGCGCAAACAAGATAGTCTGGATTTTCATCTTTCATTATTTTTAATAATTGGTTAGAAAACCCAAATAGTGCACTGGTATGAAAACCATAACTGGTGACCAAGGGACTACGAATTAATGCATAATGAGAACGATATAGAACCGCATAACCATCAACAATAAATAATCTCTTTTTTGATTTTTTCATTTGGGAATAGTAAAAAATTACTCAACGTATCACTGATGAGCATGATGTTTTTAAAAATAAAAAGCCCCACGTATGGGGCTTTTTATTTCATTAAATAGACTATTTGTCCAATACAAATTTACATCATGCCGCCCATGCCGCCCATGCCGCCCATGTCACCACCTGGTGGCATTGGTGGCATTTTATCGTCTTCTGGAATTTCAGTGATTGCAGCCTCAGTCGTAATAATCATACCAGCAATTGATGCTGCATTTTGAACTGCTACTCTTGCAACCTTAGTCGGATCAATGATACCTGCCTCAAACATTTTTACATACTCATCACTCCTAGCATCATACCCATGGTCGCCTTTTTTATCCCTAATATTCTGAACTACAATCGATGATTCAACTCCAGCATTTTCGCAGATTTGCCGTACCGGTGCTTCTAGAGCACGTGCCACAATATCAACACCAACCTGTTGTTCCTCATCAACCTTTACCTTTGACAAAGCTGGAACAGCTCGAAGCAGTGCTACTCCACCTCCTGGTATAATACCTTCTTCAACAGCAGCTCGAGTAGCGTGAAGAGCATCCTCTACACGCGCTTTTTTCTCTTTCATCTCAACCTCGGTTGCGGCACCAACATTTATTACTGCCACACCTCCAGAGAGTTTTGCTAGACGCTCTTGAAGTTTTTCACGATCATAGTCTGATGATGTTTTATCTATCTGTACTTTTATCTCATTAATCCGTGCTTTAATAGCATCAGCAGCACCACTACCATCAACAATAGTAGTATTGTCCTTGTCTGAGATCACTCTTTTTGCAGTACCTAGATATTCAATAGTTGCATTGTCTAGTTTATAACCAGCATCTTCAGATATTACAGTAGCACCTGTAAGAACAGCGATATCTTCAAGCATTGCCTTACGTCGATCACCAAATCCTGGTGCCTTAACAGCAAGTACTTTAAATGTCCCTCGTAACTTGTTCACAACAAGAGTCGCAAGCGCCTCACCCTCAATATCTTCAGCAATTATGACTACAGGCTTACCTAATTGAACAACTTTTTCCAATAAGGGAAGAAGATCCTTCATATTACTTATCTTTTTATCATGGATAAGAATATATGGGTCTTCAAGCTCAGCATCCATAGACTCTGAATTGGTTACAAAATATGGTGAAAGATAGCCTCGGTCAAACTGCATACCTTCAACTGTCTCAAGATATGTTTCTGCTGTTTTACTATCCTCAACAGTAATCACACCATCTTTTCCGACTTTCTCCATTGCCTCTGCAATCTTGTCTCCAATTTCTCTGTCATCATTAGATGAGATTGTGGCAACATTTGCGATTTGAGTTGAGTCAGGTAGATCTTTACTCTGAGACTTAAGAGACTCAACTACCGCACCAGCAGCGGCATCAATACCTCTTTTAATTGACATAGGGTTTGCACCAGCAGTGACATTTTTTAGACCTTCTGTTACAAGAGCCTGAGCCAATACTGTCGCAGTCGTAGTACCATCTCCAGCTACATCAGAAGTTTTTGACGCAACCTCTTTTACCATCTGGGCACCAATATCTTCCATTTTGTTATCAAGATCAATCTCTTTTGCAACGGTAACACCATCCTTTGTTACAGTAGGTGCACCAAATTTTTTCTCAATAACCACATTACGACCTTTTGGTCCGAGTGTGACTTTGACAGCATTAGCAAGTTTATCTACGCCTTGTTTTAATGCGCCCCTTGCATCTACATCATACTTAATTTCTTTAGCCATTAGTTTTTTCTCCTTACATTATTGCGAGAATATCACTCTCGCGCATAATTATATAATCTGTACCAGCGACATTAACCTCTGTACCAGAGTATTTCCCGTACAAAATTTTATCTCCATCTTTTACTGACATTTCTACTAAAGTACCTGAGTCACTTACTTTTCCAGGACCAGTAGCAACAACAGTACCTTGCTGGGGCTTTTCTTGAGCTGTATCAGGAAGTATAATACCTCCAGATGATTTTTCCTCAGCAGCAGCTGGCTCTACAACTACCCTGTCAGATAATGGTTTTAAACTTAAACCCATTGTTAAAACTCCTTATTATTTAGTGTTTTATTAATTTATTTCAAATAAAGTATTATAGCGGCCGCGAAAATAATAAATAATTAATGATAATTTCAATGTTTCTTATTCCCTTGCAACAATTACTTCTAGTGAGATGTAGGTTACAAAAATTATTCCACAATAGTGTTTCATTCATTACATCATGTAAAGACTATAAAATGAATGTCAATATGGCATAGAAATTCAATTATTCCCCAGTACTTCCAAATCCACCTTCGCCTCGTGATGTTTTTGACAAAGTGTCCACTAATTCAAAATGAATCGCATCACCATTCATTGACACAAGCTGAAATAATCTTTGACCCTTTTCAAGACTAAATGAAAAATCTTTTATATTGTCTACCGCTGCCATAATCTCTCCTCGATAGCCAGCATCAATTAGGCCTACAGAGTTTGATAATCTTAACGGTGTTTTTGAGATGCTTGATCTGGCCATAAGTAGATATGGTTTTGAGTCCATATTCTCACAAGATATACCAAGATGAATCCTAGCAGTTGTACCAGGTAAAATAACCTGGTCTTTTGTGATAAATAAATCTAGGCCTGCATCACCTTGATGAAAATGACTGTGATTATTGTACATGGAATAAATATCATCTGATAATGGTTTAATCTTAAGGTTCATATTATTTATCTTTTTTTATAATAAAAAACAATCCAAAACTAATTGCCATCAGACCCAAACCGATAAGAGATTCAAATGTCTGAAGTCTAAAAGTATAATAGAGTACCCATGAATTTAATAAAACAAATATTAAAGAGGTCCATGGATATCCCCAAACAATGTATGGTCTAACTAACTCAGGCTCTTTATATCTTAAATAAAAGAGTGAGCAGACTGTAATAGTAGAGGTTATTATTAGGGTAATACCAGTATAGAGCAATACCTCTTCAAACGTCGATGTAATCACAAAAACTATACTGATAAAAAGTTGCAAGAAAAATGCATTCAAAGGGATACCCTGATAGTCAGTCTTAGAAAGTATACTTAGGCGATCGTAATCCTTTCCAATTGCCTGAATTATTCTAGGTCCAATGTATACATAGCTGCTAACTGTTGATATTAACATCAGCCCAATGCATAAAGACAATACCGTTGCAAATTTCTCACCAAATAGGTGCACCCCAGACAAGTAGCCTACTTCTACCTTTCCAATTAATTGATCCATTGGTGTGACATATAGAAAAACATAATTAAGCACTATATAAAGTAGGGTTACGATCATAGTCCCAAAAAAAATTGATCTAAATATATTTTTCTCCGGACCGACTATTTCCCCAACAACATATACACTTGAATTCCATCCTGCATAAGCATATGACACCCAGACTAGATTGACCGCAAACTCTGGGCTTATCATAAGATTGAAATCATATCTTGTTGGCATAACAGATATCGGTTGATGCCCTGTGGAAAAAAGACCAATTACGATAAATATTAGTATTAATACTATTTTAAATATTGTTGTCCATTCCTGAAATAATTTACCCGTACTAAGCTTTGTAGAATGTAAAATATTAACACACAGAACGATAATTAAAGCGGTAACAGTGATATTTATAGAAGGGAATAATGGAGCAAAATAATTTGCGAATGCAATCGCTGCCAGGACAGCAGGAGCAGAAAACCCTACTGTCGCTGAAACAATACCAGCAACAAAGCCTATTGACGGGTGTATAATCCTTGATAATAAATAATATTCCCCACCTGATCTGGGGAGTGCCGCCGCAAGCTCACTATAACTAAGAGCGCCAAACAAAGAAAGAACACCTCCAACTACCCAAAGCATTATTATAACAAAGACAGAACGAATGTCCATCAATTGAAATCCTAGACTTGTAAACACTCCGGTTCCAATCATACTAGCAATAACTAAAGAAGTCGCTGTGATGACAGTTAGGTGACGATTTGATTTATGGATCAAATAAGGATTAGGGTAGTTTATAAATATTTACAGCGAGTAAAACCCAACTAACTATAAATGCAGTACCACCCACTGGAGCAAGAGCACCTAAATTTGTTAAGCCTTTTAATGAAATAAGGTATAGGCTTCCTGAAAAAAAGAAAATTCCGATGATCATAATTATAGCAGGTGTTCTTACCACGCTCTCTGGCACATTATAGGCCAAGATACCAATAGCAAGTATTCCAAGTGAATGATACATGAGATACCTCGTTGCAATATCAAATACTATTAATTGTTCAGGATTTAACTTTGTCTTGAGACTATGAGATCCGAACGCTCCAAGCGCTACTCCAACTGCAGATAATATTGCCCCGATTATAATGTATGGCTTCATTCCTGCTCATTTTTATGTATGACTGTCCGCACAGGAAATGGTATTTCAATACCTGCGTCAGAGTATCTCTTATGAACTAATTTGATAAACTGATGGATTATGGGATTTTGATCTCCATAGCGATTACCTCTAAAATAAACCATAAGGTTAACACTAGATTCTCCAAAATTTTGAAAACGCATTGTTGGTTCAAAATCATTGTTTGTCTCTTCCATCGAAGACTGGATCTCTTCTATAACCTGTTTGGTTACTTTTTCCACTTCATCTAAGTCAGAGCTATATCCAACACCAACAGGAATTTTTACAGAAAAACTTGGGTCTCCGCTATCGAAATTTTTTATAATTGCTGATGATAACCTTGTGTTGGGAATGTGTATGATATTATTTGTTCTTTCCATAACAGTCGTATTACGCCAGGAAATATTTTGAACATACCCCATGTCGCCTGATTCTATTTGAATGAAGTCACCAACCTGTACTTTTTTACTAAGCAGAATATGAAGACCAGCGAATACATCTGAAAGAGTATCTTTCAAAGCTAATGAGACAGCCAAGCCACCTACACCAAGGGCTGTAATCATTGGGGTAATTGAAATACTCAGAGCATCTAGTATAATTAATACACCAATAACATAGATAGCAATACGTACAAAGTTTGTAAACATCGTTGTTGATGGAAACCCCTTTTCCTGGTTTTTTGCCCAAAGATCAAAGAGACTTACAGCAAGGTTACCTATTGCTAGAGTCATAGAACCTATTAGTACAATAATTAAGAATTTTGGTACATAATCATTAAGAAGATTGATCAAATATGTATTTTGGGGTTCTAATGCTTCTATATTAGAAACAGCGACGGATAAAGCTCCGAGGAAGAACCATACAACAATATGAGGTTCGACGGCGTCAAGGACCGCATCGTCTCCTTTCCAGTCAGATTTCTCTGCCGCACTTTTTAATCTTGAATGGACAAATCGTTTAAAAATAAAACCAATAACGATACCGCAGACAATGGTCAAAGCTGGCGGAGCAAATAATTCTATATTATTATAATACCAATCCATTAATTAATGATCAATCAAAACTAACCGAAACTAGTTTTGATACTCCTTTCTTTTCTTGGGTTACACCATACATATGATTCGCTATTTCCATAGTTAGCTTATTATGAGTTACAATAATAAACTGGGTTTCATCAGAAAACTGTTTCAGTACTTTTGTAAACTTATGGATATTTACATCATCAAGGGGCGCATCAACCTCATCAAGAATACAATACGGACTAGGCTTGACTTGATAAATAGCAAAAAGAAGTGAAATAGCTGTCAATGCTTTTTCTCCACTTGATAATAATCTTAAAGAAATATTTCGCTTGCCAGGCGGTTGCGCTTCAATGACTATATCTGCCTCTAATGGATCGGGGTCACCAACTAAACGTAGATGACCATAGCCACCATCAAAAAATAGATTAAACAGCTTTTCATAGTTCTGACTAATATGTTTAAATGTTTCCTGAAATTTTTTCCTAGCGATTCTATCAATCTTTTGGATCGTCTGTCTGAGATTCTCTTCTGAATCAATTAGATCATCACGCTGCTTACGAAGATGTTCTAGACGCTCTGTGTCTTCATTATATTCGTCTTGTACAGCCATGTTCACTGGACCAATATTTTCGAGGCTTCTTTGGATCTTATCTACCTTGTAGGATAATTCTTCCTCAGACTCATCAACAACTAATCTATCTGGCATATCTGTTCCATAACGTTCTTTTATTTTCTCATTTACAATCTCTATTTTTTGCTGTAGTTCGTTATACTTAAACTCTGAGACTTTCAAGTTTTCTAATAAGGATTCTCTATCTTTTTGCTCGAGTTTAATCTTTGTCTGAATCTGATCAATTGTGTTATATGTTTCTCTGTAAACCGATTGTTTCAAGTCTATAATTGATCTTTGTTTTTGAATCTGGGCATTAGTTTTTTCTAGCTTATATTCACCATCTTTTATTTTTTGATCAAAATCAGATTTGGATGTATTCAATAATTTTTCTTCATCAAGAATATTATTTTGTAAAGATATAATATCTTCAATATGCTCACTGGCTGAGGATGATTTATAAATCAAATTATCTTTCTTTGACTCAATATTTACCATATCGATTCGAGCATCTTGTAAAATCTGTTGCTGTGAATCTCTAATCTTACCTGCCTCTGCTACATCTTCATTTGCCTTATCAACTTTTTCTTGAAATTTTGCTAAGATATTTTCAGCTTTCTTAATTCCTGGCTTTAGTTTTTGTAATGATTTTTCAGAATCAGTAATAATTTTTTCAGTCTCTATTAGGTCTTGCTTAAGAAAACTAATATTTTCCAAGGTCTGGGATTGACTTAAATGATTTTTCATCAGGTCAGCCTCTAACTGTGATATTTTATTTTCAATTATTTTTATGGAATTATGATGGCTATCTAAATAATTTTTTGACTTCTCAACTTCTTTTTCAATATGCGCCTGCTCCTTGAGCGTGTTTTGTTCTTCTTTTTGAATCTTTTGCAACTCCTTGAATATAATTTCAAGCTTTTTCTTTCTACCAATAAGGTTACCGTGTTCGGAAACCTGCCTACTCTTTATAACCATATCACTTCCAGCATAAGAGCCATTAAGGTCAACTAATGCCCAGCCGCTCAGTTTTGTATCATTGGCAGCCTTTTTAAGGTCATTGACAATTAATAAGTCCCCTAATATATAATCCGCAAGTGGCTTTAACTTTTTATCTGTTTTTATTATTTCCGATGCCCTAGCAATAATATTTTGGTTTTTTGGAACGCTCTTCAGATTTGTTTTATAGTTGATAGCTTCTTTTAATGGAATAATGGTTAAATCACCAGCACCCTGAGCGACTGCTTTATCTAAAGTTTTGAGCGCAGTATCTCTGTCTTTTGATATCATACAGTGAGATAAATCACCTAGACCAACCTCTAAAGCCTCCCTAAACTTTTCATCAACCTGAAAAACGTCAGCAATAGTACCTAGGACACCAGGGAAACTATTTGGATTTTCAAGAACATATTGTGTCCCTTCTGGAAACCCTTCCTTTGTCTCGATTAATTCTTGATAAAATTCAGATTGATCTTTCAAAGAATCATTTTTTACTGATAAACTATTATAATGATTAATCAGATCATGCTGCTTATCTAATAATTTCTTTAGCTCTAGTTCCTCTTTAGAGTATTTATTTTTTTCAATACTTAGATTTTTATCTAATAATTTTTGGTTTTTTTCTAGCGTTTTAATTATTGTATTAGAATTTTTAGACTCATTTTTTTGGTCTAATATTTTTGTGTTAATTAAATCCCGGCTGATTTTTTTCTCATCAATCAGGTTTGAGGTTCTATCAAAAATTGAACGATCATTAGCCATCGCTCTTTGCTGCATCCAGCGATCATTTTGTAACTGATCTAAATGTTTTAACTTTTTATGATAATCAGCTTCTATTTTTTCCAGGTCTTCTTTTTCTTTTTTATAGGTAGTCAGTGATTTATCAAGACTGCTTTGTAACGCATCAGCCTCTTTATCATACTCAATTATCTGTGTTTTTAATAGTTTGATCTTATCATCATTGGTCGAATATTCGCTCTTACCTCGCTCTATGGTTATAATAGCAGATCGACCTTTTTCAGTCCAGACTAGTATGTTTTGTCTTATTTCCTGTTGCTCTTCCGTATGGCTAAGCATTTCAGATTGTAAATCATTCAACTCCTGCTCTTGTTGCCTATAGATAGTCCTGTGGCTTTCAAGCTCTTTTTCATGAATTGAAGATTGATCAGATTTAGACGTTCTAAGATGATTAAACTCCTTTATTTCTTGCTTAAGCGGTAGCATAATCCCACGATACCTGTCTACTTTTAAGAACGCGAGTTCAATATCTTTCTCACGGAGTTGTTCAGTTAATTTTTCATGCCTTTTAAACCGTTTTAGCTGAAGCTCAAGACCATGAACTTTTTGCTCAACCTCTGAGATTACATCACTAATTCTTTCTAAATCAAACCTGGTCGCATCAAATTTTCTAAGCGTAGACTTTCGTTGTTTTCTGTATTTATTTATACCGGATGCTTCTTCAAACATCCTTCTTCTATCATCGCCATTTTCTGAAAGTATCTGTTCAATCATTTTTAGCTCTATCACACTGTATGCATCAGAGCCCATACCAGTATCAATAAATAAATCATTTATATCTTTTAAACGGCAAGGCGTTTTATTTAAGCTATATTCGCTTTCTCCATTACGATATACTCTTCTACCTATTTCGATGTCATTATACTCTATGGGAAGCTTGCCTTTATTATTGTGTACCGTTAGCGTTACATCGCAGACACTTAAGGGTTTCATATTCTCAGCACCATTAAAAATCACGTCTTCCATCTTACCGCCACGAAGAACTGTAGATTTTTGTTCTCCAAGAACCCAGCGTATCGCATCTACTATATTGGTCTTGCCACATCCGTTTGGGCCAACGACTGTCGTTACACCTTCGCTTAGCGTTAGCGTTTCCTTCCTTGCGAAGGATTTAAAGCCATGCATTTTTAATTCGGAGATGTACACTGTTTATTGTCTAAGTATGTGGTAGTATAATCTACTGAGATTCGTCTAAAATAGCACCAAGAGAATGTAAAGAATTTGATCTATACTATTTATTTGATAAATCGATTAAATGCTATGTGTATCAATAGGCCGCTATAATCATCTCTGTCATCCGCTTGTTCACTAAGTTTTAGGATGTCAGATCCAATATGCAAGACCACTGATGTCTGGCTATACCATCTAAATTCAATTCCTGCACCAACAAATCCGGCAGGAGACCAGTGCGTTTTTGCTTTACTCCATTTTTGTTTGTAGCTGCCACTACCTTCTTTACCATCAATAGCCAAGGTTGTACCACCACGGATAGTAATAAAAGGAGAGAAATTATTTGCTATTTGACCTGCAAATGGATGGTAGTTAACTCCTACCATAAATGGCATAAGAATGAGATTTTGTCCGCTAATTGTAGTATACTGATTTGTCCAATAGTCATAGACATACATCTCAGTTTCTCCTTTAATATCGAAGTACCTCGCTTCAAAAACAACATCCAGGTTTTTTTCCATATTACCAATCAAATAGTTGAAGAAAAAACCTGAGCCCTTTGAACCGATATCTAATCCTGCGCCGTATCGATTATTTGAAAAATTTCCAAAAACCAGATTGGAGGATAAGATAAAAAAAACTAAGTATTTCATAAACTGTTTACTCTTCTCTATCTAATTGTTTTTTGTTTGCAACCAGGTCAGATACTGGTTTATCACCAATAACAGATTCGTGGAAAATCTTATGTATGTTTCTTTTTTTCACATCCAAATACCAGAATCCTTGAGGATAAGTCACAACCGCTGGGCCCTCCTCACACATATCTAAACAGCCAGACTTATTGGCCCTCACTTTGCCTTTTAATCCATGTTCATTAACTAGTCTTACAAATTCTTTTCGTATCTCTAGACCGCCACGCCTGCCGCAGCTCTGCCTCGTACTATTATCTCCTCTATCGTTTGTGCAAATAAATATATGTTTATCGTATTTCATTTATCTTCATACTCTGCATCTTGTATATCCATACTACGAACTTTTCTATGAAATTCTGCTTTTTTTTCTTTTTCAGATTTTTTTTTACTAAACAAAAAAAAAGGAAGCAAAAACTGACTTATTCTATAGATAAAATATCCTAGAATAGATAATAAAATAATCGTCTTCATTTAGCTAGAACTCGGATACGGGATTAAAAAACTTGGTTCCAGCTACAGGTTGACGGATATAATCAATCACCTCTTTCAGATCATTCTCATTTTCAACAAAATCAATATTGTTAGTATTTATTATAACCAATGGAGTATCCTGGTACCGGAAGAAATATTCAGTATATACCTGGTTCAAAGCGTCTATATACTCCCAGGTAACATTCCTCTCCATATTCCTGCCACGTTTTTCAATATTTTTCATTAAAACATCCGTATCAGCCTGTAAATAGATAACTAAATCGGGTTTAATAATATTTCTCTCTAGCAAGCTTGCTACTGTATCATAAAGATGCATTTCCTTATCACCTAGATTTAGAGAAGCAAACAAACGATCTTTAACAAACATATAGTCAGTAATCAATAATTTTTGAAACATGTCTACCTGCCTTAAATCTTGTTGCTGACGATATCTCTGTAATAGAAAAAATAATTGTGTCTGAAAACCAAATCGTTCAGGGTCATTATAAAAATCCGGTAAAAATGGATTATCTTCAAAGTCTTCAAGAACTAATCTGGCTCCTAATTCTTTTGATAAAAGTTCAGCCAAGCTTGTTTTGCCAACACCTATAGGACCTTCTATAGCTATGTAATATAAGTTTCTCACGCTTTGTTTTCCATATCATGCAAGTGGACAAATGATTGATCTTTACAGTTCACAAGTAGCTCATGAACAGATGAATTTATTAGTGGTATCTTATAATCAGGAGCGATCTCATCAAATGGAATTAATACAAACTTTCTGTTAATCATATGAGGATGTGGAATTACCAGTTCTTCAGTTTCCATAACAGATTCACCATGTACTAAAATATCAATATCTATAATCCTCGGCATATTTTTTTTTCTCTGTTTTTTTCTTCCAAGCATAGACTCAATATTTTTTATAAGATCAAGTATCTCAAATGGTTTCAAAACAGTTTCAAACCCAACGACAGTATTAATAAAATACTCTTGTTCTTTATTATACATTGGCTCCGTTAAATAGAATGATGCATTTGTAACATTATCAATACCATGTGAAATCTCTAAGGCAGATATCGCCTGAGCTATATTAGACTCTCTATCACCAATATTTGAACCCATTGAAAGGTATACTTTATTCGTTTTCTTCATTTTTTCTGTTTAGCTGCACCTCAACAGTCTCAAAATCTGCATCAATCGGTGCATGCGGTTTTCTAACTCTTATCGTAATCTTATCAATTTTAAAATCATTCAATAATCTATCACATACAGACTGTGCTGCGGCCTCAACTAGTGCATATTGTTTTTCCGTAAAGGCCTTAGTTACAGTAGAAATAATATCTTCATAGTTAATCGTATCCTCAAGCCTGTCACTCTTTCCAGCTTTCAACAGAGGGAGATAAAGGTTTATATCAAGCTCAAAGACACCATCCTTTTCTTTTTCAAATTCATAAACACCATGCCTAGCAGATATCTTTAAGTTTTTTATTCGGATGCTATCCATAGATATTTATTTTAAATGAACAATTTTTTGAGTACTAATAAAATCACCTGCTGATAATTGTATAAAATAAATACCAGTAGCATTATTATTTGAGGTCCAAAAAACCGTATGAAAACCAGAGGTCACTCTATTCTTAATTAATGTTTGTATACGCCTACCATTTAAATCTAGTATATCTATTGTCATATCGATATCACCAATCTTAGGATCTATATAATAGTCCATCCTTATGCCTGAGTTAAATGGGTTAGGATAGGCCTGTCCCACAGAAATTTTATTTGCAATAATATTATTAATACCAGCGGTCGTATAGCTAACCTCTTTGAGAATCCATCCTTCCGGGTCAAGAACTACACTTTCAACCAGAAAATCTAAACCTGAAAATTCGTATATCTGGGTCGATCCAGAATTATTTACTACGATAGTAGTATCTTGGACTAACGGACCCTGGCTTCCACTTAAAGTAATATCTATGGGCATTGAAAAATAACCGGTTGACTGTAACTGATCAATGTTTACCTTATAAATTCCTTCTCCCTCATGCCACCAAGATAACTGATAATGGGGGTGTCTATCACCATATATCCACTGATTAAAAAAGTCATCAAAATCTAATCCGGACACGCTCTCACAAACATTTTGAAAGTCAGATGTTGATGCAACATTATATGCAAGTGAATCGTTTGATCCATAGGATCTAAGTATATTAAAAAATGTATTGTCTCCAACGATATGTCTTAGCATGTGTAAAACCCAAGATGCTTTATTATAAGATAAACTAGAGTTAAATATAATTGAATTAGAAGACGGGTTTTCTACATAGACCGTCCCACCTCCAAAATATGAATGATTATTCATAAAACTAAAATAGGCTTGCTCTCCGTCTCGATGCTCAACCCAAAGAGCCTGGCAGTATCTCGCGAAGCCCTCATTGAGCCAAATATCATGGAAAGATTTACACGTTATCATATTACCCCACCAGCTGTGTCCGAGTTCATGGGCGATTAAGTTTTGTGAATACCCTCCCATGCTGGTTAGGGTCTGATGCTCCATCCCACCTCCCCATCTGAAATCAGCATGACCATATTTTTCATTGATAAATGGATATTCTCCAAACAGTTCTGAAAAAAGTGCTAACATATCCTTTGTAAGCAAATAGTTTGAGTATGAACCTTCATAACGATCTGGAAAAACATAGTTCTCAATAGTCATCGTATCATTAGAAACTGAGGATATATATTGATCATACCAAACAGTGTAAGGGTATATTGCCAATGAAACTAAATACGTGGTTATAGGATAAATTTCTTTCCAGTGATATATTTTTTTATTCTCATTTTGGGTCATACTCTGAAGGATTCCATTGGATGCGACAATAAAATCTGGATTACTTGGTACGGTTACAATAATATCCACTGAATCCGCCTTATCACTAGGATCATCCTTACACGGCCACCAACTTCGGGCACAATAGGCTTCTGACAGAGTCCACACATGATCTATTCCTAGGTGCTCATCAAACTTAAACCCACTAGCTCCACAGTATTCAGGAGAACCATGATAAAAAATAGTAACTGAAAAATCATAGCCCTCTGGTATTGCAGCAAGTGGAGCAGGTATATTAATTAAATCATCCTGATGGGTAAATGTAGATACTTGCCCATTATATTTTACTGAGTCCACGACCATATTATTTAATAAATCAAACTCAAAGAAATCGGGCTGGTTCATTCCAACAGAACCTTCAATGATCACGGATCCAGAAATAATTTCTGAATCAAAGTCTATGTCAATCTCAATACCATAGTATGAGATATCTAATTTATCTTGATCTTCCGTTAGAGTTGACTGAGCACTTAGCCATCGATTGGCTGACCCTTCTCGACTACATTCATGCTTGAATTCAACCTGGGCAATAGTTATAGAACATATTATTAGGAAGAAATAAAATAATTTTCTCATTTTCAAAAGAGAGTACTTAGATGAGTATATCCTATCCATGGTATAATGATATATAATATAGAGTCTCTGATTAGATAAAAAAGAAAAAAGGCTAGAAGAACTTTCCAACCTTTTTTCGATAGTAACTCTTTTATACCACCTCGCTGGTATGCATCCAGCCAGGATTGCATAAATCGAGGTCTAAAGAATGACATTAATTATCCTTGGGTTTGATCTTCTTGAATTGTAGATCCTCATATTTTTCTAACAGTGTACTACCAGCAGCTTGTTGAAAACGGAATGCAAACTCAAGCGCCTCAAAAAACGGTTTATTCGCATACTCTCCATGAGCATAGAATTCATCAACCCATTTCACCATTTGATAAATATCAACCTGATTCAAATGATCAAAAATACCATAAACCAATTCAGCTCTGTTATCATAGTACCACTCTGTAATTCCACCATAGCCAATATCTTTTTTTAACTCTGTGTGGGTCTCATATACCTGAACAAGATAGGAAAAAAGAAAGGTCTCCTTTTCCTCAATCGTTAATGTTTTCCAGTAGGTAACAACAGGTGACAATGCCAAATCATTATTCTGGCCTCGTTGCCCTAATAGTATTCCTATTAAGCTAAGAATAAGAATATATTTCTTCATGGCTTCCTCTTTTGTTAAAAAATGCTTAAACAACACCCTAATTATACAATCTAGATAAAATCAGGAACAACGTTAAACAGGGACAGAATCAATCCAGTCTCCGTGTTCTTTTATGAGATCAATAAGTGCATCTACCGCTCTATCAGTTGGAATATTTCTCTTCACTATATTCTGACCTTTATAGAGAGAAATATATCCAGAACCGGTTCCAACATAACCATAATCTGCGTCAGCCATCTCACCCGGGCCATTGACAATACATCCCATTATACCAATTTTTACTCCCTTAAGATGATTGGTGACTTCTCTAATCTTACTTGTAGTCTCCTGGAGGTCAAACAATGTTCTGCCGCATGATGGACATGATATATATTCTGTTTTTGAGATCCGCATTCTGGATGCCTGTAGAATGCCAAACGCTGTCTGATTAACAAAACCTTTGTCAGAGCCAGATTCTAACCAAACGCCATCTCCAAGACCATCAATCAGCAACGAGCCAATATCTATTGAACTTTTTAATTGAAATTTTAAGTGTGCACTAGTATTGTAGGTTCTATTAATTATTACTGGAACTCTAACTCCTCTGTTCATCATATCAATAATAAACTTTCGCTGTACCATGATACTATGATCATGAGAATTCATTAATATCACAACAACTGTTTTATCTTCAGTTAATAGCTTATTTATTTCATCTGTATATATTTTTTCCTCTATAAATATAAAGTTTAATATATCTGACCTAGCCGATGCTTTTTCGTAACTATCCATATCAAAAACTGGATAGGAAAATATATTGTTATCCCATACTGCAGAGTTTTGAACAATCGAAAGAGTTCCCGGTAACTCAAATTCAATTTTATTATCTCCTACATAAATATAGTCTACTGCCTGGTCAGATAGGTGCCACTTATCTTGATCTTTAGAGTATAAATAACCAAGAGGAGATAGATCCTCTGGCCTAATTATATTCAAGTTTGATAGGTTTGCGAATACTCGGGGAACGTCTTCAGAACCAATATTATTGACCTTCAAGGTTTTCCTCTTCGAATGAAAATACGGATCATAGGGCAACGAATTAATTTGTCCTAAAGAATCAGTACTAAAGCCTCTATCATAACGCGCTGCCAGAATCTTGGCTACTGGAATCTCGTTTTCTGGTTCTTCAGTTAAAGAGACTCTAATTGTATCACCTATACCATCCTCTAGAAGAGTGCCGATACCAACTGATGATTTAATCCTACCATCTTCTCCATCACCGGCCTCTGTTACTCCAAGATGCAACGGGTAGTTCATACTCTCATCTGCCATCTTTTTTACCAATAGTCTATAAGCCTGTATCATGACCTGGGTATTACTGGCCTTCATTGATAAAATAATATCATAGTAATTCCAATACTCACATATCCTTATAAATTCCATGGCCGACTCTACCATGCCTAATGGGGTATCTCCGTAACGGCTAAGTATCCGATCAGATAGAGAACCATGGTTGGTGCCAATACGCATTGCAGTACCATACTCTTTACAAATTTGCACTAATGGTGAAAATCTATTGTTTATTCTCTCCAGTTCATTTTCATAATCTTTATCTGAATAATTGTGTAACTCAAATTTCTTTCGATCTGCAAAATTTCCAGGATTAATTCTAACTTTCTCAACTATTCTGGCAGCCGCTTCTGCCGCATTTGGAGTAAAGTGAATATCTGCAACCAAGGGAGTATTATGTCCACGCTTTCTAAGACCATGGTGAATTAGTTTTAAGTTTTTTGCTTCTTTAATACTTGGTGCAGTTATCCGTACTATCTCACAACCTGCCTCTATCATTCGGATTGATTGCTCAATTGTTTCATCTGTATTCATCGTATCTGTTGTAGTCATGGACTGTATACGAATCGGATTACTACCGCCAACAGATACATCACCAACCATAACCTCCCGAGTAGGCCATCTTTGATAGCTTGTTAGATTTGAGCAATATTCCTGAATATTATTTACTTGTCCCATTGTCTAAATATGGTGTACTTAAATATTGTTTTGATTGTTTAATCGCATAGGAAAAATTATCCAGATCAATGCAATTTTTGTAATACTTTACCGCTGTTCTTCGTTCTCCCTGTATGTCTAACACCTTTGCTTTTAGCAAAAATAAATTACCAAGAATAATATCAAGCTCTCCAGAGTAATTTTCTATTGCATTATCGATAAGCGGTAATGTTTCTAAAAATTTATTTTCATGAAATAGTAGTAGCGCTTTCTCATAGTCAAGGTATGGACCATACCAGTCTTTTTGACGTTTTGTCAATAGACCATGCCTCTTATCCAATACTTCGATCAGATTTTTTGCATCAACTAGCATATTTGTCTTTATCAATGACTCCAGGTATAAAATATTAAAATAAAAGTTATCGGGAAATTCTTTAGATAGTCTACGAGTAAAAGGAACCGCATCATAAGGAGTATCCTCTAGCCATAAATATATAAAAGATACGATACCCGATGCCTCAATCCAGGCCCACTTACTGTTTAATGCAGCGTTTGTTATTTTTTCTAGTGCCAGATCCTTTGAGGCCTCAAGCCCATACAGATTTACTGCCCAACGAATAAAGATATTACTGACACTAGCATAGTATTCAACAATCCCGATAGGAAGCTGTGCATCGATTAAATTAGGATTTTCTTGAGCTACTTCTTCAATAATTGAAAAACCTTTATAGGCTTCAATAAGAACAGAGAGCCAGTCTTTATTCCCCAGGCTTGATCGTGCCCTCAGGCCTTTAGTAGATCCTAGATATAGCCTGTATTCATTATTCTCCGGGTGCTCTTTTACAAAACGATTGTATACAGGCTCTATCTTAGCTAGACTATTGTCCAAAGTATCATAGGTCGCATGTATGGGATCTATTCCTTGGCTGACATAATATTTTGCAGAAGTCCAAATAAAATGAACTCCTGGATGATCTGGATATTGACTACGTGCCCTATTTAAAGTATTGATCGACCGATCAAACTCGTAATTATAAAATGCCCTGACTCCTTCCATTACCAAGGAGTCTCCATCATTTTCAAGAGCAAAAGTGAGGCCTATGATAGATAGAAGACAAGCAATTGATCTTATCATAAGTGAGTATTAGAGATTGTAATTATTACAGATTATGATCCTTGTTCCGAGAGTATTAACCAGCCCTGAGACTCATTATTATCTGGCTTGATACTCATACTCTTTTTCCAAGAACTGCGGGCTAAATCTTTTTCATCCATATTCCAGTATGTGAGACCTATGCCTAGGTATGCTTGTGCATTATCAGGACTAAGCTCAATGACCTCCTGGTACGCTGCAAGCGATTCTCGAAACATTCTTTTATCGCGATAATATCCCCCTAGAGTAGACATAGAACTCGCTAGCCACAGACTTGAGTTCGGATTTACAGAAAGAGCATTCTTAAATGATTGTCTTCCCATTGCTGGATTTCCCAATCGATTATATTCAATCGCTAGGATATAATATGTTTGAGGTAATAAAATCCTGACCACTTCATTGTCAGGTTTATAGTGTAATAAGTCTTCCCATGATGCAGCTGCTCTTCCCCACTCTTGAGCCTTAAAATAACTTAGGCCTTGCATATATCTTGAGTCAGTATCCTCAGAATCAAGATATATTACATCGCTGAATGATAGTGCAGCATATACATATTTACCAATATCAAAATAAAGATTCGCCAAAGAAATATGTGACTCTTTATCCTCTGCATTTAGTTTGATAGAACGCTGAAATGCAGACTTAGCATCTTCTATATTACCCATTGCCAATTGTGTTTCACCAATTAACTGTAAAAAACCATTGTGGGTTGGAAAATTCTTGTGACCTTCTTCAGATAAACGGTGTGCATCGGTGTAGTTGCCCTCTACTAGACGCTGCCTAATAATCGTTAGCTTCTGTGCAGGACCATCAGGTACTCTCTCAGATGACATACCTAAGATCTGATTGCTTAGTGCCTTCTGATCAGGATTATTTGTATACATGGACATGGCATCGACAGTACCCTTATGGTCAGGGTTAAGCTCAAGAGCTTCTTCAAAAGATTGTCTTGCCTTTTCATACTCTCCAAGCATAGCATAGAATGATCCTAAGTAAAAATGAGCATCAGGATTTGTGGGATGTTTTTTTATTTGTCTTAGATAAATATCCTTAGCACCTTCCCAATTACTAACAGACTCATAGTGAAGTCCAAGCTGCCGTTGGATATATATATTATTTGGATTGTTCCGAGAATCGGCCTCATAATCACCTGTGGTTAAAAATGGTAAACTTTCAATATTTTTAATTTTCTTTTTTGGCTTTTCAGCATAAATATATCTGGTAGCCTTTGCCATTTCTTTGTTGGACGCTTCTAATTGCCCTGTTAACTGATAGAGCTCATCCGCATATGCAGCTACATTAATCTTTGGCCCCTTGTTAATTATTGGAGGACTCGTAGGAGCAGCAGGTACAGATTTTTTCTTTTTTGATTTTTTCTTTTTTGATTTTTTCTTTTTTGATTTTTTCTTCTTACTTGATTTTTTCTTTTTCTTTTTCTTTTTCTTTGATTGAGCTAATAGAGATTCACCTAGACATACCTCTCCCGAGGAGGAGATATTAAACCCTCCTGCTAAAATGATACATAGCAGTAGCCGAATTAATTGTCTAATCATAATGGGTTGTAACTTCGGATTACATCGGAATTTGAAAAATATTGGTATAACTACCAAACATTATTTAAAAGAAGATTTTTTATCCGTCAACCTTACAACAGCGAGGTAAATTATCATATGCTGACTTTTCTGCTGAAGTATTATTGGCCTTATAACCTGCGCCAGCGATTTTTGCTTCAATCTGCTCTAGGCTGATTTTTTTGACATCAAAAACAACCTGCCCAGATTTTTTTTCTAGATCAACCTCTAGCTTCATCACACCATCAATATCAGAGACAGCGTTTTTAATATTTGTTTCACACATGCCACACATCATCGTAGGAAGCGCAATGCTTGCCTCTTTACCATTGGATACACTGCATCCTGTTCCCATCATAATGATTAAGACAGATAATAAAAAAGACCTAAAACTCATATATATACTCCTTATGCTTATACTTATTTTTATATTTTAGAATTTGAACCTAACCAGGCATAATATGTTATTGCAATCAAAATCTAACATTGGCAATCTAACTTGGTTGTCAATTTAACTGCTTTCAAATTGTCTTTGAAAAACAATCTCCCAATCTCCAATATTTTCTCCTGTTTTTACTATAGCAATGGCTGAAAAAGCTAAATACTCAGGTATGATAATATTTTTTGTAGCATAGTGAATTGACTCTGGATCAAAAATTCCGTAGGCTATGCTAAGGTGTGGATCAAAAGCATATCTTCTTAAAGGACCAAATTTCTTTTTACACTCACCATACAAAGACCTAAGATCCTCATTATTATCTAATGATAGATATAGAGACTTCCATTTTGTTTTTCCAGTTTTAAGCCTCTTAACGTTTGTAGAAAATTGATTGTTTGTTTTTACAAGGTTAAGAACTGTAGGCCTAATCTGATCTATATTCAAATCTAGTCTACCATAGAGCGTACAATGAGGATCAAATGATGGCGTTTTTAATTTTTTGGATAATTTTATTATAAGATCCCGATAACTAGATCGACTATCTTTCTCGAGCATGAGCCAGACTGAATAAACGCCCATCAGTTGTCTATAATACTTTTTATTTCATTTATTTTTTTATTCAATTGCTCTATAGAATTCTTATCAGATTTTTTAATCTTTTTATTATACCTGCGTATTATCTTTTCTTTTGCCCTACGCACATTAATAGACAATACTGGATCTAAGCCAACAACGCTATCAAGCAAATCAAAATGTGATCTCGAACCATGTAGCCCTATTTGTCCAATAACGGCCATACGTACAAAACGATCATTGTCTTGAATAAAAGGTAACATAAAATCCAGGGTATTAGTTCTATACTTTTGATATTTGCCAAGCTCAACGAATACTGTTGGCCTAGACTGCCAGCTAAACACACCATACTGTGCAAGCTCTTTCAATCGATTATAGTTATACCTGCTTCTCACTTTCCCAAAGTAAAAAAGTGCTGATTTCCTAATTACATCATTGTGTGATTCAGTGTTTAACAGTCCATCAACGTATTTTTTTGCGCTGGATGAATCAACTATGGAAAGTATCCTGAAAGCATCTGCAATAGCATAATAACTTGTATCTGATCTGATGATATTCTGCAAAAAATCACTGACTTCAGGATCACCCGCACTATATTTTAAGATATTAATAAACGCTCTTTTCACCCTATTATCTTTTTCATTCTCCAGCCAAGTTAAATCGGAAGGTCTAATCTTTGGTTTGAGCTTTCCAAAAGCAGTACATGCCTCTTTTCTGACACCCCAAAAAGGGTCGCTCTTGGCCGCATCCATTAGTATATACTCGACTATTTTTCTGCCTTTCTTCTTGGCAAGTTCATGTGCAGCCCATATCCTGTCAAGAGAACTGGGTGAGTGAATTAATTGATATTTTAAATCTGCTACGGATTTCTCCATTTTTAGTTTACATGGTACTTTCATACCAGAATTAAAGACCACCATCTTTGGTCTATTGTTGCAGGGAAGATCAAAAACAGTTTCTTTATCCTCAACCCATATAATATGTTCTTCAATCTTACCGTTATCAATTAATATGGATATAGGCATCTTAAAAAGATTTGTAGTTTTTAAATCTTGGGTTTGCTTAACATGAATCAATAGTTTTTTTGTCCTATGATTGTGAGTCCAAGAAACCTTATACTCAGGAAAACCTGGCCCATAAACCCACTGCCTAAAAAACCAATCAAGGTTTTGGCCTGTTGTTACTTCTATCGATTTTTTTAGATCCATTGTCTCAACATTTTTCATTTTATTTTGGTTTGTGTAATGACGGATTGATTTCCAGAACCCTTGTTCTCCAAGTATATCTTTGACCATATTTAATATTAAACTTCCTTTTGCATATACGTGGCTGGTAAATAACTCAAAAGGTTCACTATAGTTAAAGTCTACTGTCGGTCTTCTTTTTGTACTATCGGCCTTATGATAGCCCCGGATCTCTCCGAGTCTTATATAGTCCCCTTCATCTTTACCTCTGTCCTTGGTTAGATACAAACGCGAGAAAAATGTTGCAAACCCCTCATTAAGCCATATATGTGACCAATTTCGCGTTGTTATCATATTACCATACCACTGGTGTGCTAGTTCATGGGCGACAAGCCCATCACTGCTGTGGTCTGGTTGAGCTTTGGAGTCATGCATAGTACGGTCTGTATTATGAGTGAGCGTGATATTCTCCATCCCGCCCCACATAAAGTCTGTTACGATAACCTGGTCATATTTTTCAAATGGATATTCAACACCTGTAATTTTATTAAAATACTCTATCATGTCCGGTGTTTTGCCGAACGAACGATGTGCCTCCTTCTGATTCTCATGATAGACCCAATAATTAACAGGTAAATCCTTATACTTATCTTCAACCTTAACATAGTCACCTACTGCAAATGAGATCAAATAGCTAACCATTGGATAATTTTCTCTCCAATGAAACGTATGTGTACCATCTTCATTATCTGTTTTTGATACAAGCTCACCATTAGAAATAGCCTGAAGATTTTTATCAACTGTTAGTTTACATTCAAACGTTGCTCTCTCATTTGGATAATCATAAATAGGTACCCAATGGTGGTTATCGGTTTCTTCTCCCTGGGTCCAAGCCTGAAGACGTCTATTAGGATAGGATGAGTCTGGCTTGAAAAAATAAAGACCTGTTCTTGGCGTAGAGGTATAGTTTATAATTATGGTTAATGTGTCTGACCAGGTGAATGACTTAACCAGATCCATATGTAATTTTTCCTCGCTCTGGAAAAAAGGTATATCCTTACCATCCAGTCTCACACGCCTTACTATCATATCTTCAGCATCTAGATCTAAGTTAGATATGGATGAACCCAGAGGACTAAAAGTGTGTGAAACCTTACCGATCACTTTTTCAGAAAGAAAGTCTAGTCTAATATCAATTACACTATGAAGAATATCTACACTGCGATCTGGTGTAGAATGATGAATATTATTTTCAGATTGTATAAATGATAAAAATAATATGGTAAAGATTATTTTCTTCACGATCCAGCCCTCTGTTTGCTATGGAAATTATAGCATTAGATCAATAAAGACCATTTATCATTTTCTGATTAATGAATGAATATTTAGCTTTTTCATCAATAAAAAAAGGAGCTAGAGCTCCTTTTTTTATTGATGAAACTTAATTATCCAAGATACCTTCGTAGGCTCTTACTTCTTGAGCGATGCCTCAGTCTTTGTATGGCCTTTTCTTTGATCTGCCTTACTCTTTCTCTGGTAAGATCAAACTCTTCTCCAATCTCATTAAGAGTCATCGCACTGTCACGATTGATACCAAAATACATTTCCAGGACCGCACGCTCACGTCCAGATAATGTTTCTAAGGCGCCTGTTACTTCTTCAGACATAGACTCACGCATAATATTTGCTTCCGGTTCCTCTGCCTGATCATCTTCGATTATATCTAAGAGACTACTGTTTTCACCATCCTGAAAAGGTGAATGAAGAGAGCTGTGCCTTCTTGAATACTGCATCGCCATTAGAACCTCGTCACCACTCATTTCTAACTGCCCGCCTATCTCGTCACCCTTAGGTTGTCTCTCTACCTCCGCCTCAAGTTTCTCTGCAGCACGGGTAATTTTTGTAATTGTACCCACACGATTCAAAGGCAAACGTATAAGTCTTGATTGCTCAGCCAGGGCTTGCAATATTGACTGCCGGATCCACCAAACCGCATACGAAATAAATTTAAATCCTCTCGTATGATCAAAACGCTTTGCGGCCTTGATCAATCCAAGATTACCCTCGTTAATAATATCTGCTAGTGAAAGTCCATTACCCTGATATTTTTTTGCAACTGATACAACAAAACGTAGGTTGGCCTCAACCAACTCTTTCATAGCAGCCTCATCATTATTTTGTATACGAATTGCTAGCTCAACCTCACGCTCAGGTGGTAAAGGATTATACTTTCCGATCTCAGCAAGATACATACTTATACTTCCACTAGAAACCTTACTAGCTTTTTTTGTTTTTGAGGGGGCTTCTTTTTTAGCAGCTTTTTTTGATTTTGCAGTGGCTCCGTTGGCTGCGGCTTTTTTCTCTTCTTTAGAGATTGCCTTGATTTCTTTTTTTATGTTTTTTGGATCTAATTTCTTTTCTTTTGTTTTAGCTTTTGGTCTTGGCAAGGGATAGGCTCCTAATTTTCTTAATTAAATAGCTTCAAATAAATCCGGCGATATTACAAAAAAAAATTTACTTAATAAACATAATCTTTGAAGTTTTAACATTGACTCCTGATGTCATTTTTATGATATATACGCCACTAGCGAGAGAATATTCCGCAGCCTTATCTGGTTGCCAAATAATTTTTCCAGATTCTTTTTCTCTTGTTGATAAATATTTATTATACACACTGATTCCTGAAATATTAAAAATAGATATAGAAATAGGTCTATCACCTATAGCCTTAAATGGAATAACTACCTGCCCATTAAAAGGATTTGGATATGCTGGGTAAAGCTCAGGTTTTTGCGGAACAACTATCTCTGATTCACTACTCTGTACAACAGCAAACGATGGATAACGAGTAGACCCATCTTTATTCAAAATAATCAACTCCCCGGATGAGATTGGTTCCCAATTATAAGATACTGAGTTATCAGGTGGGCTACTCATGACCGAATAAAATGATTCTGACTCACTAAATTTCAACCCGTTATTACCGCCATAGACATACAAAGACTCTGAGTCAGAGAAAACACAGTTAAGCATGTACGGACTTATACCTGCCTCTATCATTAAAGAAAAAGCAGCCTCTAGTCCTATTAACACGTCATCAAAAATATTAACCTGTTTCATTATTAATAACATAATAAGCTCTGAATCAACCACGAAGTCCCAGCCCTCATCTCTCCAGTCCCCACTGCCAAAGGTTTGTGGAGGATGTTCCTCTAGCCACGTATCATCCAAGCCATTATCTGTGATTAAATCATAAATCAATTCTTTTGACGCGCCCCCATTGTGGACAAAAGAATATGTTTTATTAGCTTCAAAAATCCACGGATGAGGATTAGGTATTAAACTAGCTCCAGAGGTCGCAGCCCTAATATGAGCGATACCGATTCTATCAGAATGTTCACCAAACATCTCGTTCATGGTTGTCCAATAGTTTAACGAATCTTGGTTCGCTGGAAGTTCAGAGCGGAAAATAGTTTCAGTCATAGGTTCTACACTTATCCCATATCGTATAACAGCCCAACCGTCTTGATTGTATTGACTTTGAGCATACAGTGCGTCTAGCTGATGGCTAACAAACTCAAGCTCCTGGTTTGTAGCCATGTTTAGTGCCATATCACTCTTTGAGATCACTGCCCAAATTCGACAGGCAAAAATCTCAGCCGAAATATGAAAAATGAAAAATAATGTTAGTATAGATCTGTACATAAACTATCCTTCCGGATACACTATTTAAAATGTCATATCAATAGAGAAACCAGATATGGTCTTAAACACCCCAAATGATCTTATCACATAGTCAAAACGAACCCTTGGACCTCTAGGAATTCTATAGTTGATGCCAGCACCATAACAAAGACCCTGCTCGGCATCTTTCATAAATATGTCTGACTGACCAATTCTTAAGGATATAAGATCATTATACGAGTACTCAGCACCAGCATTTATATATTCAACATTATTATTCGGATGGTTAGCGTCTCCAGATAATGTGATCCTATGAATATTTGCAAACGTATAGTCCTTACTTATCCCAAAACGAAATAATAGTGGCATTGGCCACTTTGCAGCATCCATGTGTCCATCTATTTTATCATTATTACCATAGATAGTTTCATCAACATCATGATCAATTGCCGTGTTGATACCGTCCATGCCCATCTTATCACCAAAGTTTGAAATACTCATACCAATCCTCATTCCACCAGTGGTCCTAAAAAGCGTACCAATGTCAAACGAGGTAGAGCTTGCTTTCATCTGCCAAATTTTTTCTTGAACGTATTTATATTGTACACCGAATGAAAATTGATCTGTTAATTTTCTGGAGTATGCTATCCCCATTGCAAGGTTGCTAGCATCAAACTTTTCACCTGTACCTTCAGGCATCTCAACCGTCCTCACCATCATCTCATCCATGCCAACAGAGGTGTATGAAAAACCAATCGCATCAGCAGGTGACAAGGGAACTACAATACCACCATAGTAGTACTCTGTTTCCACTAACCAAGGCGAATGGTAGAACTGAACCGAAGGCCTGTCTATATTAATGATTCCAGCAGGGTTCCAATAAAGCGCACTAACATCATTGGCTATGGAGACAAAGGCTCCTCCCATAGATAAAGATTTTGCTCCTGATCCGATCTCTAAAAATGATGCAGCCGTCGTAGCAACATTTGTCTGAGAAAACATAGTACTCGCAACAATAATATTTAATATAATACCTCTTATATACTTCATTTTATCACCGCAAACTTTCCGGTTGTTTCGCCAATACCCGGTGCGTCGATGTGATAGATATAGATTCCATATGCGATCTCCAGATCATCCTTGCTTAACAGGTTCCATGATGCTACACCGCTTTCAAATCCAGACTGATGCTCAATCGTGTCTACCAAATAACCTGATAGAGTAAAAATCTTGATCGTACACTCGCTAGGGAGATTAATAAAATCTAATTTTCTTGGTCCACGTCCAGAGGTAAACACATGTCTAGGTTCCCAAGAGGCAGCAACAACATAAGGATTTGGAACAACGGCAATATCATTTAACTGAGTTTTTGCCGAGTCCTTATTCACCCTTGATTGTGTGGTCGTAAATTCGTAGGTATCTGACTTGGAAAAAGGACGATAGGTAGCGAGCCTGTATACATCACCCATCTTTGCATGCACAATATCTACCATAGCTGTATCATAGGTCACTACCTCTGTGTAAGTTGTGTCTGTCTCTGTTATAAGTGTGTCAATCGTTACGGTTGAGGTAATATCTAATGAGTCTTGATAAAAACGGATAAACATATAAGGCGCCTGCTGTGCATTACCATCATACGGCTGAATCAAAATAGGCTCATCTGGATCCCAAACATAATCACGATCATAATCAAAAATTCTAAAATTAGGATCGTCATTATCCGTAACATTTTTTACTCTAAATGGGGTACTTACATTACGACTACAATGGGTCACTGAGTCACCAATGTTCCCCTCAAAGATTAAGTGGAAATCTGCCGGATAGAGTCTCTGAGCTGTGATCTCTTGTCTATAGTTTGTCTCCCCTATGAGCCAGCCAGTAGAATCATAGTTTACGCCTACAAGATGATTCTGAAGTTTTATTCGCATACCGTCAAATATTGGATTGCTGATCTCACCATCCATCTTTGCACTCTGATATAAAGGGAAATATTTATAGGATATGTCTGCCTGCCCTGCTGACAATAATTCAGAACTTAGTGCCGTTATAAAACCAGTTTCCGGGTCAATATTATAGTCTACTCCAGAGACATACTCAACGCTTCCATCTACTGAGCTGATAATCACTGAAGAGGTGTCAATATGATTTCGCTCAACCTTTGCACTGCTATCAACCAGAACAATCACCTCATAAATTTCCTGATCGCTAAGGACACTAAAAACCACATCATCATCAGACTGAAGCGTGTTAAACACAACATTGTAGGTATGATTGTCTAAAATTGAATAAGCGTCAACCACCTCTAAGTCAATATCTCCGGTTCCATATCCCTCAACATGAGTAATAAATTTCTGGTCTGGATTATCCAGTGTGTTTGGGGGAACATATCCGGCCACTGTTGCGTTTGGAATAGCGACACCTGCATTTTGACTGAGCCTGACAACATTACCCTTCAGGTCAAGGTCCAAAACGATAGAACACTCTGATGGTGCTATAGGCTGCAGATTTTCTCTATCGCTAAACCCAAGCTGATAAAAATCTAAATCGTATCCCTTATCATATGCGGTGACCGCATAATAATATTTTTGTCCGTTTATAACATCAGAAGAGTCTACATAAGAGTATTTGAGACCGCTGTCCTCTCCCATATCAAACTGTAGGCCATTAAATCCAACAGGGTGAGGACCTCTTAGACTGTCAGGAATATCATAAATAACCAGTGGCTTTTTGAAGGTAATATTGCCATATGCATCCGTCACCGTGTAGGCATCAATAAATCCAGCGTCTGTACTTCTGTAGACACGGTAGCCCTCAAAATCCATCCCATAAACAGGGTCCATAGACTTTTCTGCAAAATCATCCCAATAGAGTGTTACCTGTCTATCACCCGGCACTACCGTGACACTAGGTTTTAGAGGAGGCTTTGCAAAACTATAGTCATTATCATAGATATTTTGCATTGTGGTCGTATTTCGAAGAATGTCTGCCATGTCATTTCCAAATACCATGGCAATGGCAAACTTTTTCTTTTCTCCAGGAAGAAGCGTAATATAAGCTGAACCATATAGAAATGTCTGGTCAATATTTTGGTTTGGAACCTGAAAAACACCTGGCTTTAACTGGCCCCACATTACCTCATCATTATCAGGCCTGATACTGGGATAGCTTGCAGAATAAAAACTTGTTAGACCTATCTGGTCTGACTCATCATTATCCGTGATCTCAAAGTTTGGCTCACCCACATCTGGAATCCCATTACCCTCAGAACCATCCTCATCAGGACCAGTGTATTCTAGGTGGTATGTACCAAGCCCATCTGCACCAATATCATCCCTTTCGGCTAACCAGTCTCCATCATTATCAATCCCATCAAACTGACTCTCGTCAACCATTCCATCTCCATCGTTATCAATCCCATCGGTTGGATTTCCTGGTGACTCTAAAAAAGCCCAACCAAAATACGCAGGTACAAAGCCCCCATTGGCAGCGCTCCAGCCATCATGATCCCACTGGTAAACAATATCATTGTCAACATCAAAATAAGCATCATCATCTGAGAAATCGCCGTTGGTACTTCCAATATCAGCGTCACCATACATACCAAAAACAACACTGTCCAATGTTTTATCACTTACGTTCTCAATCAAATAGGTGATAATGATAATATCTTCTGCAGCAGGATGATTCCATTGGTAAATGCGGGTATCAAGTTTTATTCCCAAGCCACGCTTGACACTATCTTCAGCAGAACTCGTAAATGGAAAATAAAAAAATTCATCATTGTACTGGTCATCCATAACATAGTAACTCTCTTGATCGGCACGAACATATTTTCCATATGCACCGTTCCAATATCCATTCCAGTCCTCTTCTCTGTTGGGCCAGCTCTCGGGCCAGGACTCTGGAATTGTATTTATCGCCATATAGTCCTGATTAGGGTTAGCAAATCCCGGCAAGGGTTCAAAACCCCACTGATAGCCAAATGGTGACATATCTCTAAGTCCGATAGCACCATCGGAAACAATATGTTTTCTGTTTCCGCTAGAGTCAATCACGCTCGCAGCTATAACAGGGGTGAACTCATAAAAATAAGAGTTTCCCGATCCAATAGGATAGATCCCTGAAAATTGTCCTCCACCATCACCTATTCCACCAAAATTATAGAACCTGTTCATGATCCTATTTCCTGTGTGATCGGCATATTTTCTGTCAATCACCGCTCCAATTTTAGAGGTGCTTCTTTGAGTAGGATCGGAAACGATCTTTTTTCGATGTATTCCCTGTGAAAAAAGGAACGTAAAAAAGATTAGTATAGTTAGATATCTTTTCATTCTACTTTAGACTGAGGCTGAAACCTATTTTCACCTGCCTAGGACTAGAATAAAAATCTGGACGAACAAGATACTCATCAAGCGTGTTAAATCCTGGCCCACTTATCTGAGGCGTATAAGTAGGCAAAAGAGTATATGTCGAACGGCCAGTATCATTATACACGGTCAGTTCATTTCGAATATCAAAAAGGTTGTAAACATTAATATGGGCAGATACTTGAAACTTATTAAGCAGAACAAAGTTATAGTAGCTTCTCATATCTACATTATAAGTCGCTGGCTCTCTGGCATTATTCTCAAAAGAAGTACGAACACCAATATACTCTGTTGTATAAGGTAGACCGCTACCATAGGAGCAGACGACACTTATACCTGAATTTTTTATCGGATGATAGGTCATTGTCGCATTCAGAGTGTGGCGCTGGTCCCAGTCCAGTGGAACTAAAACTTTTTCAGGTTCAATATTTGCCTGTTCATCATAAAACGCTGCAGCAGGATCTGAAGCATTACCCTCAGAAATACTATAGGTATAGTCAACATTCCCAGAGAAGGGCCCTCTAGGTCTCTTTGAAACAGCAACCGTAATTCCTCTTGAATTCGCATAGTCTTTATTGATGTATAGGCCATACCTGTCTCCGGCAACAAAAGACTGTACTATCTTGGTAGAATTAAGATTACGGATGTCTTTGAAATACCCAGTAACCTCTACACCCAGATCCTGACCAAACTGTTGCGAGAACCCTACCTCATACTGGGTAGTCCTCTGCGGCTTCATGTCCGCATTTCCCATTGTCGTACCAACGCCAGAGCTTGGGGGAACCTCAAACTCAGGGTTTGTGTAGAGATAACTAAAGCCAGGGTTTTGAAAAAAGTGTCCATAGGAAAAGTGTAAATACCCCTTATCTGTAATTGGAAATGCTAAAGCAAATCGGGGACTAAACTGAGTTTTTGGATCTACATCTTCATACCAGGGGTCTCCATAGGCGTTAGACAACAATCGATCTTCATCCGTTTTCTCATTTCCAAGGCCCATCTCATCCTCTGAAATCTCGCCATCTTCATCGAGATCAAAGTACTGATTGATCGGCTTTAAGGGAACCCTATGATTTGGATCTCTCAGATCATTCACCGTTTTCCATTGTGGATCAAAGTAGTCATACCTTAGACCAAAGTTTGCAACAATATTATCTGCCTCCATCTTATCCTGGACATAGAAAGACATCTCAAGAGGTTTACGCCCATCCTTTCCATATGAATCGTTTGTAGGAGAGTATAATGGGTTCTGATATGTCGGAGCCATATCTGTATAATCGGATAATTGTACTTCAATGTCTGTAAGGGTAATATTTGTTATCCTGTACTCAAATCCTGTTTTAAACTGGTGTCTCGCATTTAGCTGACTGGTGAGCTCCGCCTTAAACGTGTTGACAACAGATTTTCTATTGTAAGCCCCCATAGAATGACCACCCGCATAATAATTATTTACGGGGGTATAATCATAAATAGTTGGGTTCACATAATAGATATTTGAGTCTAACTCTGGCCTATTAGAGAACCAGCCACCACCTTCATCAGAAAACTCGAAGTCCAGCTCTTTATAAAACTCAGGGTCATCACTCAGATGATTTCTGTAGTGATTAGTAGACTGAGAAAGCATAATGTTGGCAAAGGTGGACTGACTAAGTGACAGGTCCATCCTAAATAGGTTTCCAATTCTAGTATTAAAATAATTGCTCCTGCCATCCGGGTTCCACTTGTATAGGTGAGAATAGTACTGGCTCTTGTTGTCACTATACATTCTGTTATAGCTCATTTTCAAATAAGGAGTCACCCTCCAGCTGAGCTTAACCTGCGTCGTGACCTGCTCGTTCCAGTTCATGGAGACCCAGTCAAACGCATCTTCATCTCTTAGACTGTCAATATAGGTAGGAACATCTTGATCCCAATCAGGAACATAACCATTTCCGATACCAACATCTTCATTGACCACAAAATTATTACCCTCAGGGTCCCAGACAAAGGTATTCGGATGAAATATTCTCTGACCATGAAGATATCCATTATTCCTTTTAAACCTTCCGGAAGCGAAAAATGACAACTTCTTTGGTAATATAGGTCCCTCGATATTTCCCTTAATATCAGAGATCCCACTCAGGTTAAACTTTCCTAATTGTGGAAAAAGATCACTATCAGTTGAAACATAGCTGCCACTGTTATAGCTAACACTGCCCATATACTTGCTATAGCTGCCATCTTTGGTAACAATGTTGACAATACCAGACATAGCCTGACCATACTCAGCGTTGAACGTGCCGCTGATAAACTGTAACTCCTGGATAGCATTGTTCTCAATCTCAACAGAAATGCCAGAGTTAAACGGGTCTGTAACGGTAATCCCATCAACCATATAGGCAATCTCACCACCTCGTCCACCTCGAACGTGTATCTCACCATTTGCGTTGACCACGCCGGCCTGCAGGGCGATCACATCCTCAAACTCTTCGACAGGGAGCATCTCAACCTCTTCACTGCTGATATTGGCCTGAGAGTAGGTAACATCGGTCTGGATCATAGGCCTTTCCGCCTGAACAACTACCTCATTCATACCAATAACACCCTCGGATAACGACGCGTTTATAGTTGTTGTAAGATCAACCTGAATACGGACATCTTTCATCAACAGATCCTGGTAGCCTATCATGGTAAAGCGCACTGAATATTTTCCAGGGGGTACTTGTAGTATATAATAGTTACCCTCAGCGTCTGTTGCGGCACCAAGGTCAGTCTCATTGATCAGCACATTAGCACCGATCATTGGCTCTCCGGTACCTTTTATAGTGACCCTACCGGCTAGTTTTCCCGTTGTCCCAGCCTGGACCAATCCTATCGTAAACAAAAGATAAAATAATGCTACAAACCGAGGTAAATATTTTATAAACATATTATACAGAATTATTAAACTTTTGTAAATATATCGTCGATAGTGATATAAACTATTTAACAAGTATTAGTTTTTTCACAGAGTGAAACTTTGTGCTATGCAGCTCATAGAAATACATGCCAGATGAGAGCATTTCACCAGCATCAGATGAGCCGTCCCATTTTATATTGTATGAGCCTATATCCAGGTTATCTTTTACAAGAGTTTTTACTCTTCGCCCAAGCAGATCATACACGCTAAGCATTAGGTCGACCCTCTGCGGAACATCGAACTGTATCATTGTCTCAGGGTTGAACGGATTTGGATAGTTCTGGTGAAGCTTAAACACGCCAGGCAACACATTCTCATCAGCAGACATAATCACGCCTGTATTGATAGATAAAAACGCCAAATTTTCAAGATTTACACCATATGAAATGTAGGCAGACTCACCATCGTCAAATCCATCATAGGTTGAGTATGCGCCTATCTTAATCTCGACCGTGTCGTTATATCCTCCAAAAAAACTTGTTTTTCCTTTATAAGGAGAAATCGACAGCCAGGTGAAGTCATCTCCGTGCTTAATTTTTACATTATCAATGCCGATACCATAGCCCCAGTTACCACCACAATCATCGTAAGTAAATCCAACCCTAAAACTGGTCTCACCCTCGAGCATTGGAGTAATATTATACATGTGAGAGGCCCAGTACCATCCGGTGCTAAAAGTCGAGTCCACTACCTGCCAGCTTGCACTATCGCATGGCGTATCACTTAGGTCATCAACACAGCCTGCATCTGTGGTGACAAGTATCTGGGCAAACTCTGAATAAAGATCATCCATCCAGCAAGGACCATCCGGCTGTGGAAAAAGAATGTCAGTCATTAAATATACAGGCCCAAAGCTTAGGTCTGGTACATCAACAGGGTCAGAAAACATCAGCGCATTGGCTGTGTTAAACTCAAAGCCATCGCCAATACCATCATCATTCAGGTAGGCGAAAGATCCTCCATCCTCTGGAGTGTAATAGGTTAGATAGGTAGAAGATGCTGTTGATGAGTCTCCATGTTCCCACCAGCCGATGATAAGAGTACCTAGTTCTGTGGTATCATGGAAAGCTGTGCCTATAGTTGACTGTGCTATATCATCAGTCTCAAAATCATCTGCCAATAAATCTGGGTACGCAACAAGGTCTGCAACTGGGGCTGCAAATATACTAAAATCCAAGTTCAACGTATCAAAATTAAGAAAGTAGGTACTTGACTCCATATAATCCCCAGCATTTAGCTCTGGAAAGTTTACCGTTGTTGGCTCGATAATAAATGGGCCCATAGGAGTCGCGCAATCACCAAAACAAGGCGAAGATGATCCCTCCTCATAGACAGCGGCTACCTCAAAACAATATTCTATCCCATTCTCAAGACCTGTTACGCTGTAGTCTGTATCTGTTGTCACTCCCGCAGATACGCCGTCAACCAGAATCTCATAACTCTGGAACGTGCCGCAGAGGCTGGTTTCTGTACCATCACCACCCCAAACACGGATATCATCTATAAACCACCCCTCTCCATTACCCAGGTTATCTAAATATCTAAAACCAATATGCACCTGCTGGCCTGCGTAAGCAGAAATATCAATCAGCCGGTAGGTGACAGTGTCTCGAATAACAAAAGAGTCTGAATAGTGTAATACGTCCCATGTTGCACCACCATCTGCAGATATCTCTACCATGTTAGAATCATGCTGATCCTCAGGATAAGAATAGCCCTCATAAAACTCAAGATGTGCAGCCGAGTAGGATGCAAGATCTATCGCATTGGTATACATCCGGCTGTCAATCACTGAGTCGGTTGATGACCAATATGCAATTGCAGCATAAGTATCATCGCTACCATCGTCACTGCAAGCCCGCATTCCTGAACCACAGCCTGTACTATCACCATCGGCATTTCTGAACCAGCCGCCACTTTCATTATCGATTAAGTGCTCTATATTCATTGCCTCAACCGCCAGCGAGCAGCTTAAAAAACACTCGTCAAACAAGATAGTGCCAAAATTTGAAGAGTCAGGGTCTTCCCACACAAGATAGACCTCTTCATCATAGAAATATGCGTCTAAAAACCTCGGCGGGCATAGTGTCGCATCCTGAGAGAGTAAAATGTTTGAAAGAATAAATATAGATGGAATTATTTTATATAATTTCATGTGCCCACTCCTCTTTGTCATATTACTGAATTTTTTATTCTAGTAATAATATCTTAGCCGATTTGATCGTGTTTCCGGCTTTTATTGATAGAAAATATAATCCAGCAGGCACATTATCGCCATAATCATTATCACCATTCCAACTGATCTTGTGCATCCCCTTAGAACCATAGAATTTCCTTATGGTCTTTATATGCTGGCCTTTAAGGTCTGTAACAAATGCACTGACATGCTGATCTGAATGCTTAAGCTCATACTCTACAGTGACCCGAGGATTAAACGGGTTTGGATATGCTCTGCTAATATCCAGGATGCTGTGTGTGGGATATGTCACATAGGGCCCATCTGTTCCAACATTATCAGCAGAAGTAAACCGGACCGCATCAAAGACAACAAAAGACCCAGACGAACCACTGTCCACAACATCCCTTAGAATCACGCTACAGTTTGACCCCGAAGGAAGATCAAGCGTAGCTAGTGTAGAAAAATTATCACTGTCTGATGTTTGGTCGTAGACTACCGTGGTTTTTTCACTTTGTCCAGACTCATTTTTTACATAGATCTCATAGACAGCCGCGGTGACTGCGTCTAACCCGCTCGGTATATACACATCAATATTATACTCGCCGCTTTGTTCAAGCTCCGGAACCCATACCGCATAATGCCTGCTTGAAGAGGTATTTGATACAGCGGGCGCGACCCAGCAGTCATTTCCAAAACCAACCTCCATCCTGTCCCACATGGGACCATAATAACGCTGAAAACCATTATCATTATCATCAATCACCCAGGACGATTTCCAGAGCCACTCACTCCGGTTTCCTCGGATACTCTCAATCGGATCAGGGTCACTGCCCCACCATCCGAATGGGTCAACAGCATAGCTTTGCTGCTCATCAAAAAAATAAGCATCTTTCCTTATCTCAAAGTGTAAGTGTGGAGTCTGCGCACATCCAGTATTTCCTGCAAAGCCCAGCGTGTCACCGGTAGACACTGTCTCGCCTACCGATACATTTAGAGGTGGCTCAAGATGCAAATAACAAGAAAAATGATCGGTTCCCGGATGCGCTAGTATAATGATTCCCGTGTCGCCATTCGGCGCTATCCCTCCTGGACATGGATCTGCACCCGGTGAAAATGCAGACCAGAGCACATACCCATTAGCTGGCGCAAGGACCGGAGTTCCTGCTGGCATATAAAAGTCCACTCCTGCGTGGCCATCGTAGCAAGATGTACCCTGATCACAGTTAGGAAACATTAGATTCTCAGTAAGGTTTACCCCATCAAACCTTCTAAAATTACCATCTATAATGTTTGAGGTAGGGTAGTGGTGGTCTACATGATTTTTGAGATCATACTGAATAAAATCTGGCTGCGCGTAAGGTCGGATCTCTAAAAAAGGGTCCTGCCCTTGTACAAAGCACATACCCAAAATGCATAGAATAGATAGATACCTCTGCATTATTTTCTAAATCATTTACAATTATTTAAGTACATTAATTATTATAATAGAAGCTATTCATAACTATCTTAAAATAAAATTAAACAATAAAACAATCTCGGGAGTTTGTTGTAATGAATAAAAAACACTGGACCGCGTTAATAATTTTATATTTCCCCTTTACTATCCTCTTTGCCACAGACATTGACAGCTCATACAGTGTTAAGTGGCAGACAATACCATGGGGCAGTGGCGGTCTCGAGCCTGCTGGGCCTCCCTGGAGCATGGTTGGTCCGTACGACTTTGACAATGACGGTTACGGTGACTTTATTGTCGCCAGTGCATACACCGGGGTGTTCTGTAATGATGTTATCCACTATGAAGCGGTTGCAGATGATTCGATCGATATAAAATGGGTGTATACGTTTTCTACTCTTAGCTGTCAATATGATAACTATAGCAGTGTGGCTGTTGGTGATATTGATAATGATCAAAATCCAGAGATACTCGCGCTTATGGATACCAGACCCGGCGTCTCAGGACAGGACGGGCTCCAGATCTTTGAGTGGGACCCAACGAGTCTATCCTTCCCAGATACACCTACCGCAACCTGGAGCATGCTCCTAGACAGCGTCTGGGAGGCAAGTCAGATCCTAGTAGAGGAAATTGATAATGATGGGAACCAGGAAATCATCGTGTCAGTAATGGACGGGCCCTGGGGATCAACAGGCTCTAGCAGGATAATGATCATTGAGCTTGAAAATGGTGACCTCTCAGACCCTGTTTGGAACATTGAGTATGAAGATCCTGTGACAACAAACTGGAGCGGTTATAACATATCTGTTGGAGACCTGGATCAGGATGGACTCAAAGAGATATACACTGTTGCCTATGAATATTATCACATCATTATTTACGAAAACTTAGGAACTCCGGATGAGTACGACTACCAGACAGATTTTTATGTTACCAACGAGGTTGCAGAACGAGCAAACCAGAGCATTATCATTGCCGATATAGACTCAAACGGGACAAACGAGATGTTTGCGGTAACATCCGGAACAAACTCACTTACCGGAACGCTGCTCACTCCTGGTTATTTCTATGCAGTTATCTGTTCTACGGGGGTAGACTCACTTACCTTCGCTAACTTTAACTATCTAGCAGAGTACCCTGGTGGACTCAGACAAATTAGTATAGGCGACGCAGACCAGGACGGAAAGCCAAACCTTTATATAGCAGGACACTATAACGAGGCAGTATTTGACTGGGAATATAACGGAGGAAATCTTGATAATGTTGGCAGCTATAGCCAGACAATGATCTTCATGGATGATACCACAGACAACTTTACCCCAAACAATGACCAGGGTAAGGTCAGAGTAGCAAAATTATTCTCTGGAGACATAGACAATGATGGTAATGGTGATGTGATTTTTAGCTCAGCAAGTTTTGCGACAGATAAGCCACAGTTATTCATGGTTGAACATGAAGAGGAAGTTATTGTTGTAAATATCGATCATAATGATTCTGATATCATTCCTAATAAGATCAGTCTAGATCAAAACTTCCCAAACCCATTTAATCCTGCGACAGCATTTCACTATACCCTTGCTGAGTCTGGAACAATAGAACTTACGATTACTGATATTATTGGCAGGAAGGTAACCACCTTGATAAGCGGCTACCAGAGATCTGGAAACCATAATCTGCTCTGGACAGGAAAAGATAGCAACGGAAACCAAGTTCCAAGCGGAATATATTTTTATAATCTAAAAAGCGGGTCAAACATAATAACAAAAAAAATGACCCTTTCAAAGTAGGACGACCGTATGACCTTTCACAGATTTAAAAAAGCCATTGCAATAATCTACAATATTCTATTTCTCTTTCTATTCTTGTCAACCAGTGTAAATGCATCTACCTGGCCCACAAATTCTTGGGAAAAGAGTGACCCCGTATCATTGGGAATGAACTACGACTCTTTAGAGGCATACAGTAACATTTTAAAAAGTGGAACCCTGGGCTATATTGACGGTATGCTGGTAACCCGCGCTGGGAAAATTATTTTTGAGGAAGAATACGCTAACAACTATGACTCACTATACCGTCAAACAAAAACAGCGCCTGGAAAGTACAACTACTATGACTCAGACTGGCATCCATATTATAAAAACACAAATCTGCACACCATGCAGTCAGTCAGTAAAAGTTTTACCTCTGCTGCTATTGCTATAGCACATAAAAATGGTGACATACCGGATCTAAATGCAAATATCATGGGCTACCTTGATGAGTACCAATCATCAAGCCCAGATCTCCGACGTAATAATATTTCAATATTGGATGTGCTAAACATGTCCACAGGCATAAAGTGGGACGAGTCCTCCATGGCATATACTGACCCAAGCAGTAACTGTGTCCAGATGGAGCAAAGTTCAGACTGGGTGCAGTACGTTATTGACCAGGAAATGTCAGAAGATCCAGGAACAAAGTTTAACTACAACAGTGGTGAGACGATGCTATTGTCTCGCCTAGTAAATAAAACCACGGGGATGGATCTCGCTAAATATTTAGAGAAAAATCTATTTTCTGTTATTGGCATAAAAGATTATTTCTGGAAACATACGCCAAAAGGTCTCACAGACGCTGAAGGAGGACTCTATCTTACCCCTAGGGATCTAGCAAAATTTGGATATTTAATTCTTAATGATGGTGTATGGGATGGAAAACAGGTGCTGCCAAAGTCCTGGGTAAGCCAGATTCATCAAACATCTGTCACCACAAAAACAGACTGGCTGAGGTACGGCCTCCAATGGTGGGTCATGCCCTTTGGAGATAACAAAACAGCACTGCTCGCGTCCGGCCTTGGCGGTCAGAGAATGATCATCATCCCTGAGTATGACATTGTCGCTGTTTTCACAGGGTGGAACGTTTATGATATACCCTCTCTGCACTCCTACAAGGCAATGCAAAAGGTGATTAATTCTGTTGTCCCTGAAAAACCAAATAATACCAAAATAGTTATCCTATGTCTATACTTCTTGGTCCTTCTTGGCATCGGATTCACCGCGTCAAAGAGAATACATAATATCAGTGACTACTATGTAGGAGGGAAAAAACTTAGCTATTGGATCGCAGCACTTTCTGCTAGATCAACCGGAGAATCAGGCTGGCTTCTCCTTGGGGTCACGGGAATGGGTGCTGTAATGGGTTTAAGTGCCTTTTGGATCGTACTCGGCGAAATACTTGGTGTGTTTATCTCCTGGCAGTTTATGGCAAAAAAGTTCAAGTCGATGACAGATGAGTATGACTCCATAACCATACCAGATTTTCTTCATAGCCACTTCAAGGCAAGCTCAAACCTTATTCGTACCCTGGCCGCGACAGCATTGTCTCTGTTTGTTGTTATCTATGTCAGTGCGCAGATAGATATTACGGGAAAAACATTTGAGTCGTTTCTTGGTTTTAACTATTACACTGGAATTGCCATTGGCTTTGGCATAGTAGTTGTCTATATTTTTTCAGGCGGCTTCTTGGCTGTTGCATGGTCTGACTTTTTTCAAGGTGCCCTAATGTTCTTAGCGCTTCTCATACTTCCTTTCGTCGCATATTTCACTCTTCCGCCAGGTACTTCCCTCCTATCCGGGCTTCAGAGTATTGATCCGGCCCTAGTAAATATCTGGGGAAGCGGTGGATTTAATATGATTAACCTATTCTCTATCATTGGACTTGTTTCAATTGGAATAGGGTTTATGGGTTCGCCCCAGGTTTATGTTCGCTTTATTGCTATCAAAAGCACTCAAGAGATTGACAAAGGCAAATGGGTAGCCGTGCTCTACACGCTCCTGACAGATACGGCAGCGGTAATGATAGGAATGATAGGAAGATATATACTCACTAATACCGGACAGGATCCAGAGCTAGTACTAGGGCCGGCCGGAGAGAATGTATTGTCTCTACTTTTAGGCCAGGTCATGCCAACAATAATTATCGGAATATATATCGCAGCCGTCCTCTCCGCTGTCATGTCTACCGTTGACTCTCTGCTTGTTGTTGCATCAAGCGCTGTAACCAGAGACTTCTACCAACAGATACTTAACCCGAATGTAGACCAAAAGTGGCTCATAAGTTTTTCAAAGAAGGTCACCCTGGGACTGGCACTATTTGCGCTGGGAGTTGCGCTAACTGTTTCTATCCTCTCGCCAGACAGAACCGTATTCTGGTTTGTTATTTTTGGATGGTCTGGGATCGCAGCCACCTTTTGTCCAGTAATCATTCTGTCTATTTTTTGGAAAGACTACAATGAAAACGGTGCGATTGCTTCCATGGTCACCGGCTTTTTGTGTGTACCGATCTTTAAATTCTTGGTGCCAAAAATAAGCGGAATTGGTATCTATTTTGATAAGCTTGATGTCATGCTGCCATCAGTCATTCTTGCGATGCTTGCTGGCTATATCGCCACTGTCTATAAAAAGTAAAAAATTATTAATCGGAGCCAAATGTCATCGGCGCATCCATCAAAGTACTGATCCATTTTCCACTTTCAGAGTTTGATAATGCGATCTTGATTGTCATCGTAAGCGGCACCGAAAGGACCATCCCGACAGGGCCAAATACCCAGCCCCAGAATAATAAGGACACAAAAACAACAAGCGAAGAGAGTCCTAACCCATGCCCAAGAATTCTGGGCTCTAGGATACTTCCAATTGAAATATTAATCACAATATATCCTGCAACAGATAATAGAGAACTCACCAGCCCCAGCTGGATCAGTGCTAGGAGCGCTGGTGGCACTGCGGCAATGATAGAACCTACGGTTGGTACATAGTTAAATAAAAATGTTAAAAAACCCCAGAGCAGAGGATAGTCTACCCCTAAAATCATAAGCCAAATAGTTGCTATAATCCCTGTGGCAAGGCTTGTACCTGTCTTGATTAGCATATAACGCTTCACTGTGTCAGAAAAAGAAGCAACCTGGCTAGCGCCACCACTCTTACTACCAAAAATATGTCTAACCTTATACTTGAATATGGTCGCCTCTAGAAGCATAAAAACCACCATCAATAAAATCAACAGACCACTGCTTAGCACTCCACCCAGTCCCGATAATATTGACGATGTCAGTGACATCGCTGCACCAGGGTCAAAACGTTCAATAATCGCAGTACCAGATATGTGTAAACCCATATCTTCAAAAAATTGGAAAAAATTAGCGGCAGAATTATTGATCATTTCTTTGTACTGTGGAAGATTATCCGAGAAATCATTTAGAGAAGTGCCCAAAAGTGAGGTTATTCCAATGCCAATAGTGATAATCCCTAGAATGACAAGTACGATTGCACCTATAATTGGAATCCCCCGAGATCGAAGCTTTATTACAAGAGGATTAGCGATAACCGAAATAAATATTGCTAGTAAAAAGGGAATAAGAATATCGCTGGATGCGCGCATACCAGCCACGACAATAACAAAAGCAGCGAGATTAAAAAGCACCTGCTGTACATGGCTTGGACCGGTGTTTGAAACATTTCCCATGTCCAAACTTAGAATAAAATAGAATTATTAATACAAATAAATTCTATTCAACTGTTTCTAGCTCTGCCAGCCTCTCTGCTATTAGATCGATAAATATGCTGATCTCTTTGAGCATATCCATTAGCTCTTGGTATATCTGGCTATGCTGATCATCATCAGACCCAGAACGCTTAATATGATCGATTCTATATTTTTCTTCAAGATCTTTATATTTTTTGCCTTTGGTAACAATCTTATCAATCTTTGATTGATCATATTTTTCAAAAAATTTACCAAGTCGTTTGATCTGCTTTACCATTTTTTTATGATAAGATTCTACCTCATCAATAAGTCTGTCTGATAAAGTTTCTGAGTCACTCTCCTTTCTTATCATAAGATCATGAAGTCTTAGGCTCACACTATTCTTAATTGAGTTAATATTATTAACCACTGAAACAAGTGTAAAAACCTCTTTAGACTGTGCCTCTCTCAAGTCCTGGTTATTTATCTTTATTAAATAAGATGATATCTCATTGTTCAAGAAGGTTATCTTTTCAATACGATTTTGAAGTCCTTTCTCAAAGTCCTCTTCTTCGTTCTCTATATCGCGCAATGATTCAGAAGAGACAAAGGGCATCGCAACAGAACCAACCACACGCTCAAGAAGACCAACCACTCCTCTGATCTCTGCCTGTGCGTTTGTAATAGCAATCGCAGGAGTGCCTAACATATTCTCATCTAGATGCATAACCGCAGGCTTACTGATATCCCTGTCAACCTCTTCATCTGGGAAATATTTGATAATCAGTCTAGCAACAAGCGGCGTAAAAGGTATGAAAACAACCGTAGCGAGTATATTAAAAATGGTATGTGCATTCGCTATTTGTCTAGGAATATTGTCTGATGTTTGAGATATCCAATCAGCAAACGTAGGTATCCAAAAACAAAAAAGTGCCACACCGGCAACATTGAACGTAACATGGGCTATCGCGACTCTTTTTGCCTCTCTGGAGGCGTTTAACCCTGCTAGTAGTGCGGTGACACATGTTCCAACGTTCGCACCAAAAATAAGAGGGATACCCGCCTCAAGTGTTATGGATCCACCACTGGCCAGCGTGATAACAATACCCGTTGTCGCGCTGCTGCTTTGGATGAGTGCCGTAAACGCTGCCCCAGCAAGTATACCCATGAAAGGATTCTCGAAGCTAGTAAGTATACTGTTAAATGTTGGATTTGACCTAAGCGGCTTCATCGTATCAGACATCACTTTCATTCCATAGAAAAGTAATCCGAAGCCAAGAATCACAAATCCGATATTTCTTGTAGAATCTTTTTTTGAAAACAAGGACATCATCGCCCCGACTGCAATGAGAGCAAGCGCATAATCAGTTACCTTGAAAGCTACAATCTGTGCGGTAATTGTGCTTCCGATGTTAGATCCTAGAATTACTCCCAGACCCTGGACAAAGCTTAAGAGGCCTGAGTTAACAAAGCTGACAAGCATCACGGTCGTGGCGCTGCTGCTTTGTATCACCATGGTGATAAAGGCTCCAACTGCAACCGCTAGAAAACGATTTGAGGTCAATTTTTCTAGTACTGAACGCATTTTATTACCTGCTGCGATCTTCATCCCATCGCTCATCATTTCCATTCCATATAAGAACATACCCATTCCACCAAAAAGACTAGTGACCATCAAAAACCAGGATATATCTTTTCCAGATGATCCAGCAGCTGAAGACGCTAGAAGAAAAGATGGTGCTGCCATTAGCAAACATATTGTCATTGGCAACGAATTTTTAATTTTTAATTTTCTGTACATGTTATTTCCATTTGTTAGTTTTTTGTTAGGGAATGAATGTATTGAAAAAATATTTATTTATAAAGGTACTTTAATAAAAATAAAAAATTTTGCGATTGGCTGAAATTTGAAATAACTTACAAAATGAACAGTGTTCTAAAAGACTTTTTTTCAGTTATCAATGTAAAAACATTTATTGTTATAGCTGCAGCCTGTATTACGACACTCATCTGTACAGAGCTAGAGTTTTACTATAATGTTCCAACAGATTTAATAGGAATTGCAATCGTATTCCCAATTGTTTTCTCAATAAACGCAGCCTATAGCAGAAGAGAAAAAGCGCTTGAGCATTATTCAGTTTTCAAAGGAAGTGCCTTATCCATACGATATGCACATATGCACTGGATTGATGAAAATTCAAAAGAAAATCGTCGTGGATTAAAAATAAATGGTGATGAACACGTTAATCGGATTGATACGATCTACAAGGATCTTTTTGACAATTTATACGAATATTTACACTCAACTACACCAAACCCTGAGACCTATGATCGGATAATTGAACTCTTAAGCGATGTATCATTATCTAATGAAAAAATAAGGCCATTTCTTATAGACACAGAAAACTCAAGGCTCCAAAATAATCTCAGATTCATGGCAATTGGACTTGAAAAAATTATTAATATTAAAAACTACCGGACACCTAATTCTCTGCGCGCTTACACAAAAGTTTTTCTTAATATTTTCCCAATTATCTTTGGACCATTTTTTGCACATATCGCTACTGATAAAGGCATAGAGTTTGGAATTGCAATTGCAATATTATATAGTTTGGTTCTCACGATTCTTGATAACATTCAGGAAGATCTAGAGGATCCATTTGATGGAATCGGTACTGATGATATAAGACTTAATTTTCCTACTATGCTAGGGCCAAGTACTATTCAAGACTAGACCAGCTACCTATTAGCTAGAAACAAAATCCTCAGTACTCTATCATGAATAACTTGGAAAAGTATAATACCTAGATAATGGATATATTATTTACTCTAAAATTGGTAAAAGGCGTTTTCGCTATTCTGGATCTTTTTGTCTGGGCAAGGTTAATTATCAGCTGGATTCCGCATGATCCTTATAATGATATTACTCGGATTGTATATAAGGCTACTGAGCCAATGTTAAAGCCTATAAGAGATATCATCCCAGCCTCGTCTATTGGTATCGATATCTCACCATTTATCTTACTTGTCCTCTTGAATATAGCTGAGTCTATAGCTCTAAGAACATTTGTCTATTAATGTTATTGTAACTGTATTTAATTGTTATAAGATTTCACTAAATCATGCACAAAAATATTCTATTCTTCATCTCTGCTCTGCTTCTTTTTTCTTGCGAAAAATCGGCAAAAAAAGATTATAAAACGCTACCTGTAGAAATATTTTTAAGTGGCGGATTAGAAAGAGAGTATATGCTCTATATCCCGCCATCAGCCCCAAAAAACAGTCCCCTGGTTTTTATACTTCACGGACTTGGAAGTACAAACACAATTATCATGAACTACAGCCAGATGAACCAGGTTGCTGATAAATACGGATTTGCTGTTTGCTATCCTCAAGGCATAAAAAGCTCAAAAGGATCTGTATACACAAAAAAGGGTAGCACATTTTGGAATGTTGGTTATGAAACACACAAGGATGAAACCGTTGATGATATAGGGTTCATTATCTCGCTCGCTCAATATCTTCAGAGCGAACATGGTTTTAATCCTGAAAAAACATTCTGCGCTGGAATGTCTAATGGTGGAGACATGAGCTACTTACTTGGATGTCATTCTGCCGATGTGTTCAAGGCAATCGCTCCTATCACCGGATGTATGATGGGCTGGATCTATGACAGCTGCAACCAGAACGACCCTCTTCCTGTTTTCCAGGTACATGGTACAGCAGACAATACAACCTATTACGATGGGGATGAGGACAACAGCGATAAGTGGGGCCCCTATATGGGCGTAGAAAGAACAATCGACCTTTGGGTTGAGCGCAACAAATGTAAGGACGTGGTCATTGACACACTACCAGACACTGATCCAAACGATGGAAGTATTGTTATTACTCACAAATACACTGGAGGCATAAATGGCAACCAGGTTTGGTTTTACAAAGTAATTAATGGCGACCATGAGTGGCCACCAGGATGGCCTAAAAAATCCGGAAACGGTGACCTAGATACAAGTGAAGAGATCTGGAAATTTTTTGTGAGTGATATGAAAAACAGAGGGGTTATGTAACAACCCTCAAAGCTTGAACGTAATACCAAGCTGGGTACTCAGCCCAAGAATTCCCAAGTCAGATACTGAATAGTCTATCATAAACCTGTAAGGAATTAATGGAAAACTCTCTGATGATAGGCCAATCCCCCAAGACCAATTCGTAATATACAGCTCGGAGTAAGAAGAATTTTCTATTTTATCTACACTCGTGTCATCTATAGAATCGCTATATTGGGTATACTCATGCCTAAAGCCAGTTCGTAAAAAAACTAGATTAGCCAGCTTTAGCTCAAGACCAGCAAGATAAAATGGGTTCAGGTCTCTGGAATCATAATAATCAGTGTTTACGGTAAGCTCCAGCTTTGTGCTCTTGAACATTGACTCTGGTCCCACAGGTTTTATAGATAGTCCAACCCTGAATGCCATTGGCAAAGGCCAATCTTCTGTACGAAGGTTTGCGATAACATCAGGATTACCATCCAGATCTGGATAGGCGTCTATGTCTACCTTTTGGTCTGTACCATTGAGACGCATTTTTGTACCAAAGTTTGTGATTGCCATTCCTATCTTGAGCCCAGAAAACCTTGTGATATACTGTGATCCCGCATCAATTGCGATAGCACTTGCAGACGCAAAAGATATTGACTCTTGGATGAGCTTTAACTGAAAACCAGCATTAAAACGATCACTCATGTGCTTGGCAAAGGTAAAGCCGATAGCAACATCAGAAGCGGTAAACGTTGTCCCTGTTCCCTCAGGCTCAAACTCTGTGGTTCTGCTCATTCTTCCCATATCCAGATAGTTTACACTAAAACCAAAGTGGCCGACCCTGCCTCCTGGAAAAACAACAGCAAAGTAGCTGTGTTTTAGGTCGAGTATCCAATCGTTCTGGTTTATTGAAAACTCTACCCCGCTTGCATTAGCAATCCCAGCAGGGTTCCAGAACATACTATTCGGGCCATCTATATTGCCAACAATGGCCCCGCCCATGCCTGCAGCTCTTCCGCCGACACCAATTTTTAAAAAATTAGCTGCGGAGGTACCAGAGTTATCAAACTGACCAGTTAAAACTGATAGAAAGAATGTAATAATAGATAGAGCTCGAATCATTTGATCACCGCAAACTTTCCGATGAATTCTTTGCCCTGATCAAACCCTCCTGAGACAACATGGAAAACATATACGCCAAATGCGATATCCTGGTTGTTATAGGTACCAAGGTTCCAGGCCTCGATACTTGGGCCTCGATATCCAGGGCTGGAAGGTTTATGCTCTAATAGCTGGATCAAATCTCCAGAGGTGTTATAGATCCTGATAACACACTCTTCAGGAAGATGAGTAAACTGCAATTCTTTGCTATAGGAGACGCGCTCATAGACAGAGGTTACAATATATGGGTTTGGGACAACCCGAATATGATCAAGGTCGCCACCTTCAAGCGTATTGTCATCACTACTGGTAGCTATAACATAATTATCCACACCAGGAAGTAAAGGGTTGGCAATATATATACGAAAAATATCACCAGGATTAAAATATGATTCTTGCTGATCTAAATTAATTATCCAGCCCATTTTATCGGTGTCCAAGGAATAGTGTAATTTTTCAATCTCTGAGTAATTGTTATATGCCGGTATAAACTGAAAACTTGTGTTAAACCTAGAGCCAAAAACCCAAGAGGTGTCTACGGTAACAGTATCCAAAGAGAACAATGAGTCTAAGACCATCACACTATCAACGTTCCAAACTTTTCCTTCAGGCTTGTTCGTACCAATGGTCTGGTAAACGGCCAGGTTTATCTTCTGGTTATTCTCGATGTCCCAGACCTCGAACGGGACCAATACAGTATCGATCTCCTGCATACCGTAGAGTGTTAAAATATTATAATAGGAAGCAACTGATCCTCCATCTGTGAATCTTAATTCTAGATCGTTCCAAAGATCGGACACCATTGGATCACCTCCCAGATCTCCGATACTGCTTGATGGAAGGGTCTCAAGATAATTTTTCCATGTTTTTTCTGTCGCACTCGGATGACCAAGTCCATTGAAAAGAACTGAACTTGCACTGCTCTGATTAAAAGCAATAAACACCGATGAGTCTTCTTCTGTTATCTCCCAGGTCGCACCTGAAAACGAGGGAATAAAACCATCCACCACATGCTGAATCTCAGAAGAAATATCTGTCTCATTATTTATAATTGTATCACCATTATCAAGATTAACAAGAGACCAGAATCTTGTATAGGTAGTGTCATAGGTTTCGACCACTCCTGAGCTAACATCAATCGAGTCTATTTTTTCATGAAAATCAATCTGGTAGGTAAAGCCTTTGCTCTTTAAGTCTTCCAGGGTTACCTCGCTATGTCCAAGAATCTGTACGATAAATGGGTCAGCGGATATAGCATTAAAAGTTGCGGTAGACAGACCTTGATGGGTTATGTCTACGACCCCGCCTTTATCCAGACCGGCGGCTGCTGTCTGAGGGATTAGCGCAACCGTATTATCGTTTACGATCGATGCATCCTTCGCCTTGGAATTTTCCATTGGGTCCACCAGAGCACCGGCCCAGTTATCCGGACCGTCAAAGGCGGTAACAGCATACCAATACTCATAGCCATTAACAATATTCTCATCTATAAACGTATACTCAAGGCCAGACTCTGATCCAAGATTATAATAAACAAGAGGATCGGACATTGTGTAAGCTCCTGAAATACCATCCGCAAGATCATACACAGCCAGAGGCTGATAAATATCTGTTGGGTTACCATTAAGATCGGTAACAACATTTCCCCATGTGCCTCCGCGGTCGGTACTACGATAAACACGGTATCCCTGAAACATATTATTCCCCGTAACCGGATCGATAGACTGCTCGCTTCGCTTATCCCAGAATAGCACAATTTTATGGTCATCCTGCTGAGCGCGAACCACTGGATGCGCAGGCGGCTTTGGGCTGGAACAGTTATTATCATAGAGCGACTGAAAAACTTTTGCGTTTCTTAATAGATCTGCCTCATTGATCCCTAAAAAGTCAGCAAAAGTAAAGACAACAGACTCCCCAGGGGCAACATTAAGCGCGGGCACTGTCTCACCATCTGAGTTTGTATGCTCCGGGCCGCCAGATGCCATGATCCATGTACAATTGGGTCCATAGGTATAGGGCTTATTATACATATCAGATGAGAGCGGAGCGGTATTATCAGGCTCTTCAATTCCGCCAAGCAGCTGCAGGTTATATGCCTCTGCATCACTCTGGGTATCATTCTCCCAGGGCACCGTGTGAAACGCGGACACACCATAGTCTTGGGTGTTTCCCTGGTTGTCATAATACGTACACTCCAAAAATTTTACCCCTGCCCAGGCAATTCCGGAAGAACGAAAACCCTCTGACTTATCATCAGGGTCCCACATAATCGCCAAATTTTCTAACAAGTGTGCGTCTGTTGTGTCAGAAATTTTCTCTGCTATATGAGGATCATTAGGGGTGATAAAAATGCTCAGGTCATCGGTCCATTCGTTCCACCCTTGTTCTGGTGTGTCTGGGTCACTGTTGACACCAAAATAAAAATCTTTTAGCGTGTCCTTTCCAACATTGGTCATTTTCTGAATAAAAATGAATCCATCATTACCAAATGTGTTACTATAGTTTAGTACCCATACATCAATACGAATGTCTAGAGGACCGGCGCCATTGTTACTGGCAAAAGTATTGCCATAGTCTGGATCGTTATCGGTGACAACAAAATATGCCTCCCTGTCTGCCTGGACACCAATCCCACATGGTGCATCCGGGAAACCATCTGGGCCCAGTTCAGACTCTATTCCCGCAAAATAAATTGTGTCTGATGGAGCCTTAGTCGCATCATATATAATTGACATAAATGTATCGCCAGTGGCCGTCTCTATGGGCCACTGATCCGGCCAGGACTCGGGAATATCACTGAACGCTATTCCAATATTGGCTTCCGTGTCCACATAGCCAGCATCATATCCTGACAAAGGCTCAAACTCTTCATCATGATCTCTGGCCGAGTACATGGTTCCCACGCTAAATGATGGGACACCATTTTTCAAGGCTCCGGCAACAGGAGCAGCGGTCCAGTAATAGGTACAGCAGCCATCCATTAACATACTGCCAGATGGAAACTCATGGTTTAGCCCCCAGGGGTCATAGCCGTATATACCAGTGTTTTGCAATCTAAGGACAACATTTCCTTTGTCTAAAACACTTCTCTTTCTGTCCTGAGCACTCGCTGCTTTTAGCGCCTTTCTACTTGTGCCCGGTTTGGCAATATATTTTTGATAGTATTCCATCTTGGTCAATTTTTCTGTCTGAGAAAAAACATTGGCAAAGGATACTGCCATCAATATCACAACAGTCCGATATATCATACTACCTACTAACACTGATTCCGATCTCTATATGTCTTGGTGGACTGATATAATATGGTTTCCAAACAACCATCGGAGACTGACCAGAGTCAAGGGTCGCATCAGGCTCACCAGTTGTATTATCAACCGCCAGTACATTTTCTTTGTCTAACAGGTTTGTTATGTCTGCAAAGAATCTGACATTATAGCCCATCATGTTTCTATCGTAAAACAGTTTGAGGTTCACGTTCGATGTTGATGGCATCCTGCCTGAGTATTGTTCATCAATAGGCCTCGCACGGGCATCCTCAGGCGTATAAGGTAGGCCACTTCCATAGCTGCTAATCGTACTAAGACCAAATCCTGTTGGCGTAAAATAATTGAGCCTAAAGTTTATCGTGTGAGTCTGGTCCCATGGCATTGTATACGTACGATTAAAATCTTTCCAGTCATAGCCACTTGCCCACTCAGCCACATACCAGTGATAGTCAGGAGTAGGCGCGTTCCCCTCTGCCCTGGCCAGTGTATAGTTCAGGTTCCAGTCTATCCCATTGGAAAATAATTTTTTTAGTGTAAACTCAAGACCGCGCGAGTTAGCATAGTCCATGTTCTCATATATCGCATACTGGCTTGGGTCCGCATCATAACGTTTTGATGCAATATAGTCAAACATATCCTTATAATAGAGATTCGCCGTTAAAAGATACTGGCTCCCTATCCTGGTCCTGAGACCGGTCTCGTATTGTACAGAACGCTGCGGCTTAACATTTGGCGTTCCAACCTCTGGTATGTACCAGTCCGTAATATTATAAGGGAATGGGTAGTAAGGATTCCCATATAAAAAATCTTTTGCCAATGAATTAGCAGCGTCTGACCATCCAGGGGGTGAGATGCCCTCACCCTGGTAGTTAGAATAGTTATACATGTTTACTAAATCTGGAAACTGGTAAAACTGACCATAAGAAAAGTGGAACGCGGTTCTATCAGTAATTGGATAGCCAACCCCTAGCCTAGGGCTCCACTGATCTTTTACTGGCGCTCTTGGTGCACTCTGAAAACCAGTGAGGTCTCCGCCTTCATCACGATCTAGGTATCCCCAGGATAGTGTTTCCTTTTCACCTGGGGTTAATAAATTTAGGCTGCTGGGAGTAATGATCTGGGCTGTGCCGGCTGCATCAGTATACTCATAGCCCAGCTCTTTTGCTGGATCAGGGTAGGTGCTGTTTGGATCTAGCCTGTCGTACCTTATCCCCAGGTTTATGACTATATCGCTGTACTCTATCTTATCCTGGATATACCAGCTGCTCGATCTTGGCTTGTGGTTCCACATAATAAAACTTGCGTCAGAAGAGTTTCCGAAAAAACCACCACCAATTCCTGAGGCCCAGAACTCACCAATGTCATAGTGCCTGGTTTCTACACCTGATTTTAGTTGGTGTAGATCATTGTACTGCCAGGTTAAGGTGGCTCCAATGGTCGTATAGTCTGAGTGGTACCACCAGTAGTCCTGACTGGTGGACCTTGCGGTCCTCACGGTATCCCCATAGTTATTATAGATAAGATAGTCACCCCAAAACTCATAGCTCGATGTGCCGTCGTATGAGACCTCGCTAGTCGATGGAGGATCAACCCCAAAACTATATTTATTATTTCCGTCCATGTCACCATATGGCTCCTGATCTGGAAGACCATTACCATCCGAGTCTATCATATTCCAGACCCCATCATTGTTCCAGTCACTAAAATATTCTCCATTGTCCCATACACCATTTCCATCAGTATCATGCCAAAACTCAGCGGCGTATTGGCTCCATGCGCCGTCTCCGTTTAGATCCTTGAACGGCTCCGCATAGTAGCTAAGCCATAAAAACTCATCTCCTCCAGACAGTGAAGACGGAACGTATCCCTCCCAATCATCTGGAATAGTAAATATTTTTGAGTAGAGCTCATGCTTATTATTCAGATATGGTTTGTAACCGTTCCACTGCTCTCTCGTATATCGGTGATATTTTATATCAAAAAACATATTCTTAGAAATGGTGTAAGAGCTTTTCAACTGGAAATCGCGTGTCCTATCAAGGCCCGTAGAGTTCATCTCTGGGATAAGCCTGTAGCTCATAGAGAATCCTTTTGCTGTGGAATAAAAGTTGTTCACGGAGGCCACTATCTTAAGCTTCTGCATTGGCCTTAAAACCAGTTTTCCATTATAACGCGCCTGATTGGTAAAGGTTTTATTGATCTCGACAGCACCTTTCGCTAGGGGAACTGGATTGTCTTTTCCGTCTGCTGTGATATCCGCTTCAGCGATAACATCACCATCAGACTTATCATAGACTCCATCCCCGTCATTGTCTTGTTTCAGAATATCCCATGGTAATTTATTTTTCCACATCGAAGTCCGAGTGTCTAGAATGTCCCCGTTGAAAAATATAGTAGCCAGGTTTGGCCTGGATGGTAATAGAGGGCCGCTAAATGTTGCCTCCATTCTGGATAGACCCTGAGCGTGATAGCTTGGATTTAAAAGAGCATCTGAGACCCCTCTTAGATTCCAAGAATAGTCCGACTTACCCTCTTTAGTAACAATATTAATGACTCCACTAGTTGCCTCACCATATTCTGCGTTAAAGGCGCCTGTTATCATTGAAATCTCAGAGATTGCATTTCTAGAAATATCTAGACCCATGTCTCCATAGAGAGCATTTTCAACAACAAAACCATCTACCAGATAGGTGACCTCGCCTGCCCTTCCCCCGCGAAAATGGTAGCCGCCACCTACAATATAGTTTCCTCCATGCTGCTCCAGGACGCCTGCCATGGTAGATAAAACATCTGAAATATTATTCACCGGCATATTATTAATGGTCGCGCTCTCTACTGTTGTTGTTGTTGCAGTCTGGTCTTTTACGATCACTGGTCTTTTCGCCTCGACAATAACCTCCTCACCCTCTACCGCGGCGACGGTCATACTAAAATCAAGGACAGTGGTCCGGTCTGCGTTGATCACAACATCATTCATCTTTATTGTCTGATATCCTACATAGGATATAACAACCGTGTAGGATGCTGCTGGAACATTTATTATTAAATAATTCCCGGACTCGTCTGACGCTGTGCCCGTCGCGGTGCCGTCAAGATATACGTTGACACCCACAAGAGACTGCTGACTATCAGCGTCTATGATTTTACCCTTAATCTTACCGGTAGAGCCACCAACTAGGGGTATGACTGACACCAATAAAAGAGCTATAAATAAGTGCCAGCGTGTAATCATTTGTGTCATATACATTAAAGTTCTTTGAATATATTAGATTTAATAATAAGATAGTAGGCGAAAGATGTTTCGCACTACATAGAGAGGAAAAAAAATGACTAAAACACTCACACTTTTTATAAAAATTTCTATTACATCATCTCTATTATCTAGCGTATTAATATTCTCCCAGGATCAATGTCCGCCTGAATTTATTAGCGGCGTGCCGCTAGATCAGAGCATTGCTCTAGCATGGGAGAAACCAGATACTCTTGCTGGATACGGAGTGGAAGTATACTCTCACTGTTTCACAACCTGCAGCAGTGAAGGCCTTACGATCGAGCACATTGGCCAGGACAGCTCAGGCGGTTGGTTCCGAGATAATGAGGGACTTGCCATTGACTGTGACAGCGATATGTACGCGTGTAGTGATGCTGCCAACGAGTCCTGGGTAGAGGAACAATTCGGAGCAGTTGCAATGTGGTCTGACACGACCGCACCAGCAAACAGCCGGATGAGCACTGAACTAATTGACCTGAGCTCATACACTAGCGCCTCACTATTTTTTGAAGAATACATTGACTACAGTAGTTTTGCACATGACTCAAACTTTGTTGAGGTTTCCACGGATGGTGCAACCTGGACCACGGTACACTATTCAAACCCGATGACACTAGGTGATGGATACTTCTCAAACCATATTGATCTTTCTGCATATGCCGGTCAGTCCATCTACATTGGCTTTCGTTACTACGATCCGGTAGGATATGGTTGTAACTGGTTCGTGGATAACATTCGAGTGTTTGGGGGAGACGGAAGCGGATACTCTAATCCCTGTGGTAACCTCCTTGGTTACAGGGTATACAAGGACGATGTCATGGTTTCCTTCATCGAATGGAATCAGTACACCGCTGACGGACTGACAAATGGTGTAGAATATTGTTTTAGTGTCAGCGCATACTATGCCAGCGGAGAGTCCGAGTCAGCGTTCGAGTCCTGCTATGCACCGATAGATCCTTTCATCCTGTCGCAATCCTCCTTCAGTGATACCCTGGACCCGGCTTCGGGGGAGTATTCTACATTTGAGTTTACACTGATCAACCTGGATACTACGGCTCATGCTTTCTCTTTCACATCAGATGGTCTGGTAAGCCAGACAACAGACAACACACTATTAAGTAACACTTTTGACGCCCAGGAAACATCAACCAACTTTTTTGATGCTCAAGGTTACTGGAGCTGGGGCACCCCAGAGACTGCGAACGGTGAGTGGCTTGAGTTCCCAGAAAATACCGGCGGATTTTTCTTTTATAATGATGCAGAGGAATACTATACCGGCACCAATCCTGGCTACTATCCGACGGATATAATCCTCCAGTCGCAGGCAGTACCATACACGGGTGATGGTCCAGTGTTCTTTGTTGCGGACATCTTTTTCGTAAATCCCTTTGGTGACTGCTCAACAGGTGATTCTCTATATGCTGAGAGTGCGTCAATCGTGGTTTCCACAGATAACGGCGCAACATGGACAGTAGTCGACAGCACCATAGAGACCAGGCTAGAGTGGGACGGCTACCTGCCCCTAGATTGGGCTGATGCCAACTGGCACACAATGTCCTACGATCTAACCCCATACATTAGTCCAGGAATCTTCACCGTTGGTGTTCGTTATACGGACTGCGGAGGTAACTTCGCATATGGAATTGGCATTGACAATGCCAATATTATCAAGGGTGATAATTCCAGCTGGCTGACGATGGAAAGATCAGCCGGTCATATTGCTGCAAAAGATACAATGAGCATGTCACTGACCATGATGCCTCGTGAGGATCAAAACCATATTATTTCATCAGACTTACTTATTGGAAACGGCGATGTCTCATTTGACATTGACATAGCAATGATAACCGATCCGAGTGCGCTTGGTATTGATGGCAACAATATATTAGATAAATTCTCTCTAAATCAGAACTATCCGAATCCATTTAACCCTGTCACAAGTATAAGCTACAGTCTCCCAAAAGACGAGAGGGTAAAAATAATAGTCTCGGATATCATGGGAAAAAGAATTAAAACACTGGTAGACAGCGATCAAATCTCTGGACAGCAGACTATCCGCTGGAACGCCACGAACGATCTTGGAAATCCAGTCTCTGCGGGAATATACTTCCTGACGATCGAGGCCGGAAGTTTTACCAAAACGAATAAGATGATACTTCTGAAATAATATACCCCTTTTCACAACACTAAACCCCGCTGAATAGTGGGGTTTTTTGTTTGTAAAAACATATACAATTACTTCATAAAATATCTCTAAGATATCATCTAATAATGGAACAAATAATACTAATCATTGCCGCCCTGATTACCTCATCTATCTCAGCAGTTATTGGTATGGGCGGGGGAATAATCTTGCTGGGTATAATGGCTATTTTAATACCCGAAGGATACATGGTGATCGCATTGCATGGGATTATTCAGATGGTAAGCAATGGAACCCGAACCTTTGTGTTTCGCGATCACATAAAGAAAAACCTTATAACAGAATACCTGATTGGCGCACTGATTGGCCTGGGATTATCGGTGTTTATCGTTTACGGGCTTATGAATCTTTATGACGTCCGCTCTGCAAATGAAATAAAGTTTGATTATTTGAAACCAATTATTGGCCTCTATATCCTTTGGTATCTATACCTTAGAGGACCAAAGAAAGAGCGGAAAAATAAATTGTTTATGATTGTCGGATTTATTGGAGGTCTGTGCTCAATATTTGTTGGTGCCGTCGGACCATTGATTGCTCCATTTTTTCTTCGAAATGACCTAAACAAAGAAAATGTTATCGCAAACAAGGCAGCATGTCAGATCATTACCCACATTGGCAAGATACCCATCTTTATGTATTTTTTTAATTTTAGCTATACAGAACATTATACCATATTGTTGCCCTTAATTATATCTGTATACTTCGGAACAACTATTGGGAAAAAACTACTTGGCAAACTTTCAGATAATACATTTAAACTATTTTTCAAGATCTGTCTAACACTGATAGCAATACGTTTGGTCTTGGGTGAGTTTTTATTTATTATCATATAAGCGTAAATTCTATTTATTATGATGACCATTATAAAAAAATATATCATCCTACTACTAATACTTCTATTTGGACATAGCTGTGGAATAGAAGACAAAGTTAAGGAAGAGATTGATGCTGCTTTTATTGAAATATCTGGCAAGGTAACCCATGACGGAAGCAATGTCAGTGGCGCCCTGGTATTACTTATAGAAGGAACCGAGATCAGTGATGGGCTAGTTCTCTCAAATGGTAGTGTCACTGGGAATAATGGTAACTATAATATTTATGAGGTCGCAGAGGGCGAGTACTATGTTGTTGCTATCGAGGACAATAACGGAAACCTCACTTTTGATGAGGACACTGACAGATTCGGTTTTCACGGGGTCGACCCCAGCAATTTAGATCTGTTACCGGATAAGGTTACCGTTACCGATGAGGATGTAGAAAACATCAATATCATTTATCTAGTTTCACTATAATATTTTTAGCACCGAAACCAGTTTGAAGAACCTAGCTACACTTTTAGAAGAATATATTGCTGCCTATCCTAACGAAAAGGCTGCAATTAATATGCTTGAATTTTTCAACAAAGATAAAAACTGTTTCCAAAAAGATAATCAAAAAGGTCACTTTACCGGCTCGGCATGGGTGGTAAGCCCTGATAGATCTCAGGTACTGATGACAAACCACAAAAAATTAAACATGTGGCTACAGCTTGGGGGACATGCTGATGGAACAGAAGATTTAATAAGCGTGGCCATTAGAGAGGCAAAGGAAGAGTCTGGTTTTAATGAATTTGTATTGCTCAGTGATAGAATATTTGATCTAGAAATTCATGAGGTACCTGCAATTGCAGATGAGCCAGTTCATTATCATTATGACGTTCGATTTTTACTAGAGGCAGACCCAAAAAATAATACAATCGTCGTCAGTGACGAGTCTCATGATGTGCAGTGGATAGCTTTGGATAAAGTAGTAAAACTCAACCCTGAAAATTCAATGCACAGGATGGTGAAAAAAACCTCTGCTTTACTTAGACAATAATAGCGTTTTTCGATCTAAAGTTCTTTTCGTATCGGTTTTGATATTATCACTAAACCGTAAAACAAAAGAGTATCTGTAGGATCCAGGATTAATAAGATATTCTTTATGAGTCCTAGGGTTCCAACTGTCATCACCACCTAGCCCCATTACCAGGTGGTCCATGTTTACCGTAACAGGACCATCATCATCAACCATATACGTGTGAGTAGCTTCTGTCAGATTCTCAAGACTATATTGGTGTACACTTAGATTAAAAACCGGGATACCATAAATAATTAAACCAGAGCCACTACCATTGCCGACAGATGCCCACCTGACATCGGTCTTGTTGCCATTTTCCTGGGGCCTTATGTAAGGGTAGTATTGTTCCTTAACCGTGCCAGTATACTGCCCAATAAAGGCACCGTGTTTTCTGTCTGGGTAAGACTCATGGGGTCCCCTGCCATACCAGCTAAGGTTAGAGTATTTTTTTTCTAGCTGAAGACTTAATCCTATTTTAGGAACAACAGGAAGCCCATCAGGTATGTTTGTGTGTACACTAAGATGGAGGTCCCCTTCCGGAAGGATTGTATAGACCAGTTTCGCTTTAACACTGGCAGAATCGCTAAAATATTTTTCATTTACTGATAGCTGAAAGAGACCATCATCGGTAAAAGTTTTTTCTACGGATATCGCCTTCCGAGTCATCTTGTTATAGCCTGCTTTCAGCCACTGACTGGCAAAGCTTTTTTTATCTCCTCCCTCATCATTATCAGTAGGCGCTCGCCAGATATTGTGAACGATGGGGCCTACCATAAAGGTTTGATCTTTTTTCAAAACCTGAACAAGCTGCCCCTTGGACAGATCAAACCAAAAACTTCTGTCACCCGATTTAACCTCTAGAGTATCTTTATTTTCAAGAGGGCGAGCTTCTTTTTTATTTTCTCTAGCATATTTCGTAAACCTTTGCATGCTGTGGTCTTGTATTATGATCTGGTCTGATGCGATCACATGCCCTTTCTTTGCCCATGGAAGATTTTCTTTTGACATAAAATTAAAATTAACTGCATACTCCCTGTCTCCACGTAACATGCTAAACGGAGGAAGCTCATAAATTTGCTTCGATTGAGGATTTATATAGTCAGTGTTAATACTACCTGATGAGATTTTTCTCCCATCCTCAGTCAGCTCCCAATTGCCATATACATGGCTAAGATCCTGGAAGAAATTCCTATTTTCTATTACAAATATATTTTGATCAGACTGGTCCCATGAGACCTTAATATTCTGATGAAGGTGTTTCACCTCATACAGTGCCGGGTGCGGTTTTCTATCAGGCGAGATAACCCCGTTCAAACAAAAATTTCCATCATGCAGTTTTTCACCAAAATCGCCTCCGTAAACATAGTACTCACCGTTATTGTCTTTGCGCAATAGACCCTGGTCTACCCAGTCCCATATAAACGCTCCCTGCAAGCGAGGGTATTTGTAAATAGCGTCCCAGTATTTAAATATGTTACCGTTGCTGTTACCCATAGCGTGTGAGTACTCACACAAAATGACCGGTCTAGAAGGATTTTCATCATGGAGCTTGATCATTAGATCAACAGAGGCGTACATATTAGCGATAATATCAAAGTGATTTGGCAGCGGACCATAGCCAGGCTCTTTACCTTCATAGTGAATTAACCTTGATGGATCGTACGCTCGTATCCAATCGGCCATAGCATCATGATTGGGCCCATAGCCTGCCTCATTCCCAAGTGACCACATAATAATTGATGGATGGTTAACATCTCTCAGTACCATCCTCTGAGCACGGTCCACAAACGCAGTTTTCCAGACTGGGTCAAGCGTAAACTTTGACCAGAACGCGTGAGACTCAAGATTAGTCTCGTCTACTACATACAGGCCATACTCATCACAGAGTTCATACCATCTAGGATGATTCGGGTAGTGTGAGGTACGGACCGCGTTTATGTTAAACTGTTTCATTAGCATAATGTCTTTTACCATTAACTCTTCATCAACGGTTCTTCCGGTGACTGGATCATGCTCATGGCGGTTAACTCCCTTGATAATAATTGGCTCTCCATTAACCAACATCTGACCATTTTTCAGTTCTACGCTTCTAAACCCTATTTTTGTACTGACACTTTCTAATACCTTATCGTTATTATTAGAAATAGAAAGAACAATACCATAAAGGTTTGGGGTCTCTGCGGTCCATGGGCTAACCTCTTTGATCATTGTTTTCTGGTCTAAAACCTTTTCATCATTAGCCATTAGCTTAAGAGCGATAGGCTCTAAGGCCGCAACAATAGATCCTCCCTGGTCGAATAGGGTACTTTTTAGAATCAGATTTTCTGTATCAGGTCCATAATTTTTAATATGTGTTTCGATGTTTAACACGCCCTGCTGGTAGTTATCTGTAAGAGTTGCTATTACCTTAAAATGCCGAATATGAGTGTCAGGAGTATGCATCAGATAAACATCTCTGTAGATACCACTTAATCTCCAAAAGTCCTGGTCTTCTATATAGGCCGCATCAGACCATCGAAAGACCTGTACCGAGACTGAGTTATTCCCGTCAATAATATAGTCGGTTATGTTAAACTCCGCGGCGGTCATACTCCCCTGGCTATAGCCAACTTTTTTCCCATTAACCCATACAAAAAATGCAGACTTAACTCCATCAAAATGAAGAAATATCTGGCCACCATTCCATGAGTCAGAAATCGTAAACGTACGCCTGTAAGAGCCTACGGGATTGTTTTCCTCTGGAGGAAAAGGAGGCTGTGGATCCTCAAACGGGTGCTTAACATTTGTATAGATAGGCTGACCATATCCCTGGAGCTGCCAAGAGCCTGGGACAGATATTTTCTCCCAGCTTGAGATATCATAGTCATTTTCATAAAATCTGAGCGGTTTTTCTGAAGGCTTTTTGACCCAGTTAAACCACCACTCACCGTTTAGTGATTTATAATGTTTAGAAAGTGACCTGTTGCCTTTTAGCGCTTGATCTTGAGTATCATAAGGAATAAGAGTGGCGTGAGCATCTTCCTTGTTCTCCGAGATAATAGTTGGGTCTTCCCAGTATTCAATTATGTCATCTGTCTTTTTTTGTCTATCACAGGAGAAGACTACCAGAAATAAATTAATTAATATAAACGATCTATAGGTCTTGGTATCTAACATCAGATCTTTGATAATTCTACGGTTTGATGATCACAGATCCGTATGGCTTACCACTTTCGATCAGCGTATGGGCGCTTGCAATATCATCAAGAGAATATTCTTTTGCCACTCTATTGTCAAAACGATTCTGGCTGAGCATTGTGGTAATATCTTTTGCTGCGTGCTCCTTAGCCTCCTTTGGCATTTCATACACAAGCACCATTCGAATGGTAATGTCCATGAACATCATCCTGACAAATGGTATACTTGGGTTCATGTCCGTCATCGATGAGTAGGTCGCTATTGTACCTCCTGTTTTTAAGACCTCTAAAACTGGCAACAGGTTTGCTCCAAAGTCTCCCTCAATAATTCTATCTATTTTCTTTCCATCTGTGTGATCAAGGATTTTACTAACACTTTCATCTGATGGGTGCCCGACTACAAGGTCCGCGCCAGCGTTATTGCATTGTTCCCTGCTAGCATCACTTGATGCTGTTGATATAACGGTTGCACCATATTCTTTAGCCCACTGGATCGCATAGTATCCTACTCGTCCAGCCCCGCCTGTAACAAGCAAAGTCTGACCCTCTACGCTGCCATCAGCAAATACGCAGCGGTGGGATGTCATCGCAGGAATGCCCATCATAGCGCCCGCATTATAGTCAGCACTTTCTGGCAACATAATTGCATAATCTGAGGGAAGACAGACATATTCTGCAGATGTCCCTAGCCGCCTGCCGTATTGGGCATTATAGACCCATACGCGCTCACCAACCCGTGAAGAAGATACCCCTTCTCCGACAGAGACTATCTCACCTGCACCATCACTATTTGGAATCACCGGACCATCATCCAAGAGTGCTGGATTTGCCCCAAATCTTTTTTTTGTGTCTGATGGATTTACGCCTGAGGCATAGACCCGTATTTTCACCTCACCAGGTTCTGGCTCTGGAGTCTTTAACTCGCCAATAATCAGAGCCTCTTCTGCAGGACCAAAACTAGTATACCACGCTGCTTTCATAGTTTCTCCTATAAATTATTTGATAATCCTTCTGTGTGCCCATCCAGTCCAATCGCCTGACCAGAAATAAATCTACCTAAGTCAGAGCTTAAAAACATCGCCAGATTCGCTACATCCTCTGGCTCTACAAATGCTTTCATCGATACCTGAGCGAGGTATAGCTTTTCTATTTCCTCTATCGTTTTTCCCTGCTCCTTGGCATCGGCCTCTATCACCTGATCAATCCTATTTCCCCTTACACTTCCCGGACAGATTGCGTTTACCCTTATGCCATCAGAGCCAAGCTCCATCGCAAGTGTTTTTGTGAGCCCTATTACTGCCCACTTTGCGGCCGTATAAGGAGACCGAAGCGGAAACCCAAAAAATGAAGCGCTAGAGGCAATATTTATTATCGAAGGCTGTTCTGAATTTTTTAATAAAGGTATAGCCTCTTTTAGACAGTAAAACATACCATTCAGGTTAACCCGTATTGTCTGATCCCAGTCACCCGGATCAATATCTTCCAGGCTAGCAGTTGGGCCTGCTATACCTGCACAATTTACCAGCACATCTATATTATCATTCTCTGATTTGACCTGCTTGAAAAATTTTGCAACATCATCATACACTGAAACATCAGCTTTTTTAATAAAAATATTAGGATAATCTTTATGAAAAGATTGGATAAAACTGTCTGATATATCGCAAACAAACACATTACATTTTTCTCTATCATAGGCCGCGGCAATCTCTCTGCCGATTCCTGATGCACCGGCGACTATAACAACATTTAGTTTTCTATTGAGAATTTTCATTAAACCTGATGTTCATTTCTCAGATTATGTAAAATTGATATGCCCATGAGAATGTACACTATAATCAATGGCAATGCAGAAGAAAGCACGGCAAACTTAATCGTGTCTAGGCCTCCAACATATATCAATGAAAGAGGAAGAGCGACCAGCGCAAATGCCCAAAAAAGACGCTGCCAACTTGGAGGATCATCCTGAGCCTCTAGCCTATCAGTAGCACAAGAGGCCAGTGCGTATGAGGTAGAGTCAAAGGTAGTGGCCATAAAAGTAACGCTCATGAGGCAAAATAAAAACACGGTAACCTGACCACCAGGGAGATTGCTGATGATATTTGGTATCGCATGTGCTGCTCTCCCCAGGCCGATGGCCTCAGTCGTTAGGTAGGCACCACTAAGTTCAAGATCAAGAGCATAATTACCCAGGACACAGTAAAAAACTGCACAGCCTACGCTTCCAAAAATTAATGCACCACTAATGACCTGCCTTATGCTCCGGCCACCAGAAATTTTACTAATAAATATACCATTGAAAGGTCCAACTGCGATCCACCAAGACCAGTAAAATATGCTCCAGTCCTCTACAAACCTTGTATCTGTAAGTGGCTCAGTCCAGGTAAGCATACGGACAAATTCTTGGGTCATAAGACCAATACTGTTTAGACTCATTTTCAGGATAAATACGGTTGGACCAGCAAGAAAAACAAAGCCAAGAAAAACAAAAGCGAATACTGTATTAAAATTACTCAAACGACGGATACCTTTGTTAAGACCCAGATAAACAGAGACCGAAAAAATTGTAGCACAAAACAGGATCACGATCACATGTAGTGAGAATGATTCGGTTACACCAAAGAGAGACTGTATGCTTGCTGATATCATCGGAGTACCAAGGCCCATAGACGTTCCAGAGGAAAAAAGGAGACCCACCATAAACAAGATATCGATAACCTGCCCTGGTACACCGTCTGCATGGCGACCAAGAACAGCCTCACAGGCCTTACTTATTCTTAAAAAAGGAACCTTTTTTACGTGATACACGTAGCCCATTGCTATCGCCGGAATACAGTAAAATGCCCAGCCAGCGATGCCCCAGTGAAAGAGACCGTAGGTCGATGCATATTCTATCGCTAGTGTTGACCTAGGCTCCAGACCAAAAGGCGGCATGTCGATATAATAGGCCCACTCGATCAACCCCCAATAGAGGATCCCAGTGGCCACACCGGCACAGAATAACATTGAGGCCCAGCTGAAAGTATTAAAATGATAGGGACCCTCTCCCAGCCTTATGTCCCCATAACGGCTGATGGCAAGCCATAAAATAAAGATCATAACTATCACAGTAAGATACTGGTATATACTGCCAAAAGTATTTTCGATAGTCATTTTTAATTGCAATAGAAACTCATAGCTCTCTTGTGAATAAATAAGCATGGGCGCTACGAGAAGCAAAAGGACCGCTAGGGATCCATAAAATATTGTTTTATCTGTTCTTTCTAACATTGGTCCTTGAGAAGCTAATCAAAATTACACATTTTGTTTTTACAATTTTTTTCCAGTCTGAATATTCCACAGCTCCGCGTAAAAACTATCGCTCTTTTGCATCAGCTGATCGTGTGTACCCTGCTCATGCACGCACGAGTTTTTGATCACAAAAATATTATCACAATTACGGATAGTCGAAAGCCTGTGTGCAATGATAATCATCGTACGATCCTGTTTAATATCCGTAAAAGATTTTTGTATTAGCCTCTCCGTTTTATTATCTACTGAGGAGGTTGCCTCATCAAATATTAAAATATCAGGCTGCCTGACGATCGCCCTTGCGATCGCAAGTCGCTGCTTTTGCCCTCCAGAAAGTTTTTGCCCTCTTTCGCCGATAATTGTATCATAGCCATCACTAAGTGAGGAGATAAACTCCGTACACTGGCTCTGTTCAGCGGCTCTGATAATATCCGCTTCTGTACACTCTTTATTACCATAACCAATATTTTTTCGAATAGATCCATCAAAAAGAAATGTTTCCTGGTTCACCACCCCAATTTTATTTCTTAGGCTCTCAATGGACATATTTTTTATGTCATAATCACCGACCATAATAGAGCCTTTAGAGGGATCATATAATCGTAACAATAATTTAGCTAGGGTTGTCTTTCCGGATCCTGTGTCTCCTACAATACCAATAGATGTTCCATTCTTTATATTTATGCTAAAATCTTCAAACAGAATTGGGGACCCTGGATAGTTAAAACTTATTGACTCAAACCGAATATCAGAATTTAGATTTTCTGGCCTAATAGGATCCTCAGGCTCTGGTATATGTACGCTGGTATTTAAGAGATCAAATATTCTCCGGCTAGAGGCCATTGACCTCTCAAAGTCATCCACAAGAGTACCTAACGTAGTAAACGGCCACAGAAATCTCTGAGTCAGAAAAACAAGCACACTGTATGATCCAACGGCCAGTGTTCCACTGAGAGCCATGTGGCTTCCGATGAGGATAGTACCTAAAAAGCCCGCAAGCACGCCCATACGGATCACAGGGACGAAAGCACTGCTGATGGATATAGCTCCAATATTCTCTTTTTGATAATCTTTACTCAAATCACTGATGCGTTTCCGCTCGTGTCCAAAGGTCATAAAACTTTTTATGGTCTGGATGCCGATCAGATTATTAAACACTGATGAGTTAAGAGCACCTATTTTGTCTCGTACATTTTTATATTTGGGAGATAATTTTTTCTGAAAGAAAAAACTGACCCCAAAAATAATCGGAACCGGAAGAACTGCGATAGTGGCAATCAGTGGTGATATATAGAAAAAAATAAGTCCAATACAGATTGTTGACACAAAAACCTGAATAATTTGGTTTACCCCATCATTTAGAAAACGCTCTAACTGGTTCACATCATCATTTAGTATCGCCGTAATATTCCCAGTGGCCTGTTCCTCGTGCCAGCTAAGACCCAGCCTCTGCGAGTGGTCATAGGCACTGACCCTGACATCATGCTCAACCATTTGCGCCAGACCACGCCATTGGATAGAATAGATATATTGAAAGAGAGACTCAAGAGCCCAAATAATAAAGGTAATCAGACCGAGAAATATCACCTGACTCTCGATAGAACCAAAGCCCAGTGATGCCACAAAACTGTTTTCTTTCTCAACGACAAGGTCAACCGCTACCCCTATTAAAACCTCTGGAGCGATGTCGAATATTTTGTTGAGAGTTGAGCATAGCGCTGCAAACCTGGCCTTTGCTCTCCAAGGCCGGATATAGCGGATTAATTCACCAAAGGATTTAACAGAACTGTGATTAAATTTCATTATAAAATATGCTTAGTTAACGGTAACAATAAACTTATCAATAACTTTTTCAAGCATAAAGCAAAAATCCAATTAATACTGAGATGATCAATGAACCCAAACAAGATTAATATCCCTCTTAGCTATCAGGTCAGGGTCCCTGAAAAAATAACTAAAAACACGGCCTCTATATTTTTTCTACATGGCTACGGGAGTAACATGAATGATCTTTTTTCCCTTGGTCAATTGTTTCCAGACGAGTGGGCTATTATAAGCCTTCAGGCACCTTTGCCAACGGGATTTGGTGGCTGGGCATGGGCAGAATTAGACTATAACAATCTCAAAGAATTGCCGAAGCCGGAACAGAGATACTCAAGCAGGGATAGTATAATTGAATCTATTAACACCTGCGTTACAGAGCTTAATCTTGACCCGTCTCGGGTACACCTTATAGGCTTTAGCCAGGGCGCAGCGTTTACACTTTTTTGCGGACTTACAAACCCAAAAATGTTTCACGGCCTAGTGGCGCTCTGTGGCTTTATTGAATATAAAAAAATAAAAGATGAGATAGAGCCTAGGAAAGTAAAAAACTTAAATATTTTTGTTGGCAGTGGAATCATCGATGAGGTGATCCCTATCCACTTAGGCAGGATGACAGAAAGAGGTCTCAGAAAGCTAGGCACAAAACCTGTTTATAATGAGTATAATGCTGGCCACACAATCTCCAACGACTGCCTCAATGACCTTCTAGGTTGGATCCAGTCGATTCAATAATAGCAGCTATCGCAATAGGATCATTTTTCTTGCTGAGGCATGATCATTCGTTCTCAGCAGGCATATGTAAACCCCTGACGGGAGCATTTTACCCTGGTCATCGGTGCCACTCCAGGTAATAGATTTTAGGCCGGCTGTTTGTTCAATATCCAGGATCGTACTCACCTCTCTGCCTATTATATCCAGGACAGAGATCTTAACAAATCCATCTTGAGGAAGATCATAATCTATTCGGGTACTAGGGTTGAAAGGGTTTGGATAGTTCTGATGCAGCACATAACTCTCTGGTAAAAAAGTTTCGGTCTCTATCTCACTTAGATTGAGACCGATATAGTCACATACTCCCCTGACAATCGCGTTTGCTGTTAGGTCATAGTTTCCGGCCTGATCACAGTTCATATCCTCATAGGTCAGGGCCATAACATTTTCTCCATAATTCATCCACCACCAGCTTTCAGGATATTGATCGGGCGTGCCGCTAGTCCAGCTAACAAAATAGTCCCAGTCCTCAAAACCTCCTGTATAATAGGCCTGTATACCAGAGATAAAGTTTTTTTCCAGTACTGTGAAATTTTCACTTGTCCCCTCCTCATGGTGGTATACAAAATACCTCTTACATGCATATGCAGAGTGCATATTTAGCGCAACCTCTATGGGATTGGGGATCACAAAAGATAATTCAATAAACCTGTTTTGAAGCACTGTTACCTCCGGCTCTAAGACAGCATCATCCCAGCCACTTTCAACGTCTATACCATTAGCATTTTCCCTGGGGTATCCAAGCTCAACGCCATCGGGATTATGCATGGGTAGAATATGAAATATAGAGTGCGACCTTATGTAGGAAGCCTCTGGAGTATCAGAAAGTAAAAAATTAATAATCTCATCTGTCACCCAGAATGATTCTTCCTCTCCCGGATGCGTGCGCGCGTGTATGTAGACTCTTTTATATGTACTTGAACCAGGATTATCTGAGATCGTAAGCTCCCATATTGCCCTATTTTGCACTGTCGCACCTATTGAGTCAACAATAACATATGGGCTCTGAGCCCATATGTTCAAATCACTTAAAAGGTCATCATATCCATATCCCCAGTTTAGGCTCCTGTTTACCTGCAAATCATCCGGGATTTGGCCGCACTTATGCTCAGAAATAGACTGAGAAAAAATATTCACCAGAAATAAGGAACAAAGAAAACTGTAGTATATATGTTTCTGTATTAACATTTTATGGGCAATAAGCTTTCTCTTTATTGGTATAAATTTAGGCAAATGCGGTGAGCAATGTTTATTCAATATTCTTTGAGATTAAAATTATAAATTCAATCTATGAGAACTCATGCTAAAATTTTTCAATTAGCCCTTTTAGCGTTATTTATTTCTTGTAATAAAAAAGAAACCACTTTGGAACAATACATTAACACAGAAATAGCAAGCGGAGAAGTCCCAGGCATTGGAATATCAATAACAGTTAAGGGTGATATTCTTCTTTCAGAGGGCTATGGTTATGCTGATATTGAAAACCAAATACCATTCACAGACTCAACAATTATGAACATCGCGAGTATAAGTAAAACATTTATCGGTGTTTCAATGATGCATGCCGTTGAAAAAGATTTGCTAAATCTTGATGATGATGTAAACAAATATTTACCATTCAAGATAGTAAACCCTCACAGGCCTGATAAAAAAATTATGGTCAAACATCTGCTGGCTCACAGGTCCAGCATCATCGATGAAAAAGAAGTC
>ENA-UPTF01000032-UPTF01000032.1-marine-metagenome-genome-assembly--contig:-NODE-32-length-93884-cov-6.356892_pt1 | contig 93884 bp, 102 predicted proteins | sample MGYA00238166_ERZ767019 | MGnify/ENA primary metagenome ERZ767019 (study PRJEB28930, sample SAMN06266391) | marine metagenome | isolation source: Sea water from 250 m depth | place: Atlantic Ocean | study... | reverse complement strand
GAGCTCCCTGACAGAATCGAACTGTCGACCTTCTCCTTACCATGGAGACGCTCTGCCGACTGAGCTAAGGGAGCCTGACCACCTCGTGATGGCCGGGCACAAGGATGCCACGCGATCCGGCCTTTCCCACCGCCGACAGCCGTCACCGCAAGCCTCGCGGGTCCTGGTCCGCCCCGTCCCCGCCCGGCCACAAGGTACCGTCGGCTCCATGGAGATTCGGCTTGCCGGGTCCGGCGACACAGAGGCGATCCGGGCCATTTACAACCACGAAGTAACCACCTCGACGGCCACCTTCGACCTGGTGGAACGCAGCCTCGAGGACCAGAAAGCATGGTTGGCCGCTCGAGCCGGTGCGTTCAGCGTGCTGGTAGCCGAGATCGACGACGAGGTGGCCGGGTTCGCCTCGCTGTCACCGTTCCGCGAACGGGCCGCCTACCGCAGCACAGTGGAGAACTCCGTCTACGTGGCCGCCGACCACCGGGGCCGTGGCGTCGCCGACCGGCTCCTGGGGAACCTCCTGGAGGTGGCCCGCACCAGCGGCTTTCACTCAGTAATCGCCCGGATCGGTGGGAACAACGAGGCCAGCACAGCCCTGCACGCCAAGCACGGCTTCCGCGAGGTAGGGGTGGAACGCCAGGTAGGGCGCAAGTTCGGGCGCTGGCAGGACGTCACGGTCATGCAGGTTGTCTTCGACGAAGCCTGACCCGACGGATCAGGCTTCCCAGCGGTCAGAACCCGGGACAGCGGCGGGCCCGCCAAAGCGGACCCGCCCACATACCTCGTCTGGTGGGCCGGGGAGGATTTGAACCTCCGAAGGCAATGCCGACGGGTTTACAGCCCGTTCCCTTTGGCCACTCGGGCACCGACCCAGGAGAAGGGAAGGCTATCCACGCCCCCAAGCCTCCCCTACCGGATCCCCCGCCCGGACGGCTCGCGCCAACTGGATAGGGTGCGCGCATGCCGAGTTTCGACGTCGTGTCCGAAATCGATCTCCAGGAGGTCCGCAACGCCGTAGACCAGGCAGCCCGTGAGGTCCGTACCCGGTTTGACTTCAAGGGGACCGACTCCGTCGTGGAGCTTCAAGACGGTGCCATCAAGCTGGAGTCCTCCACCGAAGACCGTCTGGCCGCCCTGGTCGTCGTTCTGGAAGAGAAGTTGGTCCGCCGGAAGGTCTCGCTGAAGTCCCTGAACTGGGGCACAGTGGACGAGGCCAGCGGCGGCCGGTCCCGCCAGTTGGCCGGGCTCCAGGCGGGTATCGACTCTGACCGGGCCCGAACGCTAAACCGGACCATCAAGGACCTGGGCCTCAAGGGGATCCAGTCCCAGACCCAGGGTGATCAGGTACGGGTGACGGGAAAGAAAAGGGACGCACTGCAAGAGGTCATCGCGGCGCTCAAGGCCGCTGACCTGGGAATCCCCCTCCAGTTCACCAACTTCCGGGACTGACGCCGGACAGGAAACCACGGCCAACGGTCGGACGGCGGTCAGCGGACAATCGGGCCGGTGCTCCAGTCGCCGGTCCGCAGCCGTGCGATGCGCTCCTCGGCCGGTGGGTGAGTCGAGAACATGCGGGAACCACCACCCCCTCGGGCCTGGGCCCGCAGGGGATCCACGATGTAGGCCGAGGCCTGATTGGGATCTACGCCGGACGGGATCCGACCCGATGCCATCTGGAGCTTCTCCAACGCCCGGGCCAACGGCTCACCGTCGCCAATCAGGCGGGCCGCTGAGGCGTCGGCCTGGAACTCCCTGCTCCGGCTGATGGCCGCCTGAATCATCATGGCGGCCATCGGGGCAAGGATTGCGAAGGCGATCCCGCCAATCGGGTTGCGGCCCCGATCACGACCACCTCCTCCGAACATGGCGGCGAACATCGCCATGCGGGCGATCATTGTGATGGCCATGCCGATGGTGGCGGCCACCGACCCGATGAGGATGTCGCGGTGGCGAACGTGCATGAGTTCGTGAGCAAGCACGCCCCGGACCTCCGTCCTGTCCAGCATTTCGAGCAGCCCGCGGGTGACGGCCACCGCGGCGTGGTCCGGATTGCGGCCGGTAGCAAAAGCATTGGGCTGCGGGTTGGGCGTGACGTAGAGCTTCGGCATCGGTAGGTCCGCCGCTGTTGAGAGCTCCCGCATGATGCGGTGGTACTCGGGGTACTCCACCGGATCGGCTGGCACCGCCTTGGCTGAAGCGATGGCGATGCGGTCGCTGAACCAGTACGAGCCACCGACGAAGGCCAGGCCCAGGGCCATGCCGAAGACCATCCCGCCGTTGCCTCCGATGGCACCACCCACGACGATGAATAGGCCTCCTAAGAGGGCCAGAAGAGTGAAGGTCTTGGCTGTGTTCAACATGGGAAGGGCGTGCTCCTCGTCTGATTGGAGGTCCATGGTACGGCGGCGACCCGCCCGCCGGAACGCGCCGGCCACCGACCGAGCAGCGATCAGAGGTCGTAGTAGCCGGAGTGTAGGTAGACCGTCGGGACCCCCGCCGACCGGTACATCTCGGCGTTACGGGGGTCGTCGTCCACGGCCAACTCCACCTGGTGGCCGTCGGCCCGCAGCCCGGCCAGGGCGGTGGCCTTCACATCCGGTGAGCTGCGGTGGTCGCCGTCGGCGCGCATGACCAGCATGTCCCATCCCACGCTGTGGTGGTCCAGCCACGCCGTCGTGGTGTCGACCAAGCGGGCCGGACGGGCCGTCAGCAAGATGGTCGTGCGGCCACCCACCAAGTGCTCCACGAGGCGAATCCCCTCGGGGATCGGAGGGTCAGTGACTGACGCCTCAAAGAAGCGGTCCCAGGCCCGGGTCTCGCCGGCCAGCAGGTGCTGACGCCCCGAGGCGTCGGACAGCACTCCATCGACGTCGACCACCACTGCGGGCCCGCGGGCCCCTGGACGAGTCCCGGGGAAGTGAACGGCTTCCGTGGCTCAGTCCTCCTGTGGGGACTCAGCGGCCCGGACTCGGATCTCGTCGACCACGCCCGAGTCGGCCAGAGTCGTCGTGTCACCCAGGTCTCGTCCCTCGGCCACGTCGCGCAGCAGCCGGCGCATGATCTTCCCGCTCCGGGTCTTGGGCAGGTCGGGTACCAAGACCACGGCCTTGGGTCGGGCGATGGGTCCCAGCTTGGTGGCCACGTGGGCCCGGACCTCCTCGCCCAGCTCGGTCGACGCCTCATGGGTCCCCCTCAGGATGACGTAGCCCACGATGGCCTGACCGGTGGTGTCGTCGGTGGCCCCCACCACGGCCGCCTCGGCCACCGCTGGGTGGTCAACGAGGGCCGACTCCACTTCGGTGGTCGAAATGCGGTGGCCGGACACGTTCATCACGTCGTCCACCCGACCTAGGAGCCACAGGTAGCCGTCCTCGTCCAGTTTGGCGCCGTCACCGGCGAAGTACCGGCCCTCGAACCGTGACCAGTAGGTCTCGGTGTAACGCTCCGGATCACCCCAGATGCCCCGCAGCATCGACGGCCACGGCCGGGTGATGGTCAGGTAGCCACCCCCCTGGGCCACCGGGTGGCCTGCGTCGTCGACCAGCTCGGCGAACACCCCGGGAATGGGTTGGCAGGCGGAGCCCGGCTTGGTGGTCGTGACGCCGGGCAGTGGGCTGATCATGTGGCCGCCGGTCTCGGTCTGCCACCAGGTGTCCACGATGGGGCACGACGACCCTCCGATGTGGGTGTGGTACCAAATCCAGGCCTCAGGGTTGATGGGCTCGCCCACCGTACCCAGCACCCGCAGCGAGGACAGGTCGTGGGCCGACGGCTCGGCCGTTCCCCATTTCATGAAGGTCCGGATCGCCGTCGGGGCGGTATACAGCTGGGTAACCCCGTAGCGCTCGATGATGTCCCACAGCCGGTCCCGGGGCCATGAGGACCGGTCGCCGGTACGGAACTCGGGAAGCGGGGTGTCCGGAGTGCCCTCGTACATAACCGAGGTACACCCGTTAGCCAACGGGCCGTAGACGATGTAGCTGTGCCCGGTCACCCAGCCGATGTCGGCCGCGCACCAGTAGACGTCCTCGTCGGCCCGGATGTCGAAAACCGTCCGGTGGGTGTAGGCCACCTGGGTCAGGTAGCCGCCGGTGGTGTGCATGATGCCCTTGGGCTTGGCCGTGGTCCCTGACGTGTACAGCAGGTACAGCAACTGCTCGGAGTCCATAGGTTCGGCCGGACAGTCGCTTGAGGCCCCGGCCATCAGGTCGTGCCACCAGAGGTCGCGGCCCTCGACCATCGTCACCTCGGTGTCGCACCTGTTGACGACCACCACGTGTTCCACCGACGGGGCGCCGGATTCTAGGGCGGCGTCCACGTTGACCTTCAGGGCCGACGGCTCGCCACGGCGGTAGCCGGCATCGGCGGTGATGACCAGCCGGGCCTCGGCGTCCTCGCAGCGATCCACGATGGAATCGGGGGAGAAACCGCCAAAGACCACGCTGTGGGCTACCCCGATACGGGTGCAGGCCAGCATGGCCACCGGTAGCTCGGGGATCATCGGCATGTAGATGGCGACCCGGTCGCCACGCTCCAGGCCCAGCCCATTGAGGACGTTGGCGAACCGGCAGACCTCGTCCAGTAGATCGGCGTAGGTGATCTCCCGGGTGTCGCCCGGCTCCCCCTCCCAGAAGTAGGCGATGCGGTCGCCCAGGCCAGCCTCCACATGCCGGTCCAGGCAGTTGACCGACATGTTCAGCTTCCCTCCGACGAACCACTGGGCGAAAGGGAGGTCCCATTCCAGGGTGGTGTGGAAGTCCTCGTCCCAGGTGAGCAGCTCGCGGGCCTGTCGGGCCCAGAAGGCCTCGTAGTCGGCAGCTGCCTCCTCGTGGTGCGAGGTATCGCTGAGTGCTGCTGCGGCGGTGAACTGCTCGGACGGCGGGAACGTCCGGTCCTCGACGTAGTAGTCCTCGATGGTCGGTTCGCCCATGTCGCCCCCGTGGTTCCCTGCCAGCCTTCCGTGGCTCCGGCCGGGGACCGGACCCTAGTCAGCGACGGTCGTCCGGTCAGCCGCCGCCGGCGGCTGACCACTCCAGGACCATGAACCCTCCTAGGCCGTCGGCATCCAGGAGCGCCTCAGCCTCGGCCACTCGGCTCCGGGCCCGCAGGGCCTCTAGGTCGCCCAGCCCGGCCCGCTCCTTCCAGACCTGCCGCCCTTCGTCTACCAGGTGGTCGATCCCGTGCTCACCGAGGAAGGTCGCCTGGTTGGTGGTCACCGCACCGTCGGGCAACTGGTCGACGGCAATCTCCACGGTCACATCCTGCCCGCCAGGAACCGCGGTGGCCGGCCCGCCCCGTCCGTGGCCGCGATAGGTCCTTAGCCAGTCGGTCCACGGGCGGGAGGCCATCTCCTCGGTGGACGAGGCGTAGTCCACGACCAGCACCGACCCGTCCAACAGCGACGACCGGGCGGTGCTGACCCACCGGGCCGCCCCAGCCTGTACGGGGATCCGGGCACCGTCATCTGGCTCGACGGACACCGGCGGTTCGACAACCGGGCCCCGGGTCTCGACAAACTCTCCTGTCTGATCCACGTCGACTCGAATCTCGTGCCACCGACCGCCTGTGGCTTCCAGCAGACCGAAGGCCAGGTTGTCCAGCAGCTCGTTAGCCAAGACCACACCGGGCACACGCCCTCGGGTGAAGGCCTCTGCCAGGTCGGCTACTGACCGCACCCTGTCGTCGACCGGTTGTTGGGACCGTAAGGCTGCTGAACGCTCCACCATGACGTATTGGCCGGTGGCCAGGCAGGCCGGCTGGGCGTCTCGGATGCTGCGAGCCAGCGTTCCTACCCCGGCCGCCGCTTCGACCACGGTGAAGTCCGTCGGTCGGCCCATGGCCTCCCATCGGTTGTCTAGCCATCTAGCCACTACGGCACCGAACAGGGGCCCGACTTCGGGCGAGGTCAGGAAGTCTCCCCGACGGCCAGCTGCACCGCCCGAGGCGTAGAAGCCGCCCGCCTCGTCGTACAGACAGGCCTCGACCCACTGGTCGAAGGGGAGCGGTCCCGAGGAGCGGATCCGCTCAGCGAGGCGATCGGCCAACGGCCGGTCGTCGATGTCAGCCTCCGAGGGCCAGCAGGCTGACGTCGGTGAAGCGGGCCACCAACTGGGGCGCCACACCGAAGGCCAGCGTCACCACGCCGCACAGGACGAGAGCCGAGGCCAGCGACGGCGTCACGGGAACCGGGTCCCGGTCGCCGTGCAGCGGGTCGTCGGCCCACATGCGACGGGCCAGGGCGGCGTAGTAGTAGAGGGCGATCACCGAGTTCACGGCACCTACGGCGGCCAGGACGTAGCCCCATGGCTCGCCAGCCGTGGCCAGCACCCGGAACACCTCGAACTTTGCGAACCATCCGCCTAGCGGCGGAATGCCCGCCAGCGAGAACAGGAATGCCGTCATGGCGATGGTCAACCCGGGTGCGAAGTGAAAGGCCCCGGCGAACGATGTGACGTCGGCCGAACCGGTCCGTCGAGCCAGCGAGATGATTACGGCGAAAGCACCCAGGTTCATGGCCGTGTAGATGACCAGATAGGTGACGGTGGCCGACAGGGCCTGGTCGCCGTTGGCCAGCCCGTGGCCGGCCACGGCCAGCGGGGCGATCATGAAGCCCGTTTGGGCCACGCCCGAATAGGCCATGAGGCGCACCACGTTGGTCTGGCGCAAGGCGATCAGGTTGCCGACCGTCATGGACAGGGCGGCCAGGATCCAGATCAACGGTTCCCACACCTCGCTGCGGGAGTAGAAACCCACAAAGACGAGGGCCAGCAGGGCAACAAAGCCTGCCGCCTTGGAGGCCACCGACAGGAAGGCGGTGACCGGGGTGGGCGCCCCTTCGTAGACGTCGGGTGCCCAGGTGTGAAACGGGACGGCCGACACCTTGAAGGCGAAGCCGGCCACCACGAACACGATGCCCATGGTCACGACGGCCGTCGAAGTCCCTGCGGCGGCTACGCCGGCACCTATTTCGGACAGCAGGGTGGAGCCCGTCACGCCATAGAGGAGCGACATGCCGTAGAGCATCACCGCCGAGGCGAACACACCCATCAGGTAGTACTTCAGGCCGGCTTCGGTGGAGTGGAGGTCCCGCTTGCGCCACGCCACCAGCAGGTACGCCGGGATGGACAGCAGCTCCAGGGCCACGAAGATGGAGACCAGATCGCGGGCCGAAGCCATCATCACCATGCCCATGACTGAGGCCAGAAGCAGGCCGTAATACTCGTTCTCCCAGTAGTCCCCTTCGGCCACGTAGTTGGTGGACAGTAGGACGACCACGTATCCAGCCAGCAGGAACACGGCCTTCATTACCAGCGAGAAGTCGTCGACCACGTAGGCGCCGCTGAACATCACCCGGTCGGCACCGTCCACGGCCAGAGTCAGCAGGGGAACGGCGGTGGCCAGCAAGCCAAGGCCAGCTAGGCCCGCTGTGTAGGGACGGGCCTTCTCCAGGAACAGGATGTCGACCAGCGTTATCAGGGCCCCCATCGAGAGCAGCACGAGCTCGGGCGCGATGCCGTGCCAGTCGATCGCCGGCCTCTGGAAGGCCAGGATAAGGAGGTCGTGAGCCACGGGCTAGTTCCCGGCCGCGTGCTCGTCGTCGGCTTCGGAACCGTGGTCGTCGAAGCCATAAGCCTCGCCGCATCCCAGGGCCTCGGCTTCCTCGCCCGCCTCCACGGTGAGGCATGGGGTCAACGAAGCGTCCACCGCGCCGTCGGTGACCCGGAAGACCAGGTTGGGGTAGATGCCGATGGCCACGATGAGGGCCAGCAACGGCGCCCAGGAGATCCACTCGTGCTTCGTGGTGTCAGTGATGTGCGGATCGTCGGCGAACTCGCTCGGCGGCGTCCCGAAGGCGGCCCGCTGGAGCAGCCACAGGAGGTAGCCGGCGGCCAGCACGGTGCCCAGGGCGGCCACCACCATGTAGGTGCGGAAGGTCTCCACGGGTACACCGTTTGCTGGGTTGTACGCCGAGAGGATGGCTGGGAACTCGCCCCAGAACCCGGCCAGGCCCGGCAGACCCAGCGACGCCATGGCGCAGAGTCCGAAGATCCAGCCCATGCGGGGGGCCTGCACTAGGAGGCCGCCGAGGCGACTGATCTCCAAGGTGTGGTACCGCTCCTTCACCGAGCCGGCGAGGAAGAAGAGCATGCCGGTAATCAGGCCGTGAGCGACCATGCCCATGATTGCCGCGTTGATCCCGAAGTCGGTCAGCGTGGCGATGCCCAGCATCACGAAGCCCATGTGGGCCACTGACGAGAAGGCGATCAGGCGCTTCATGTCCGTCTGGGCCAAGCAGCCCAGGGCGCCGTAAATGATGCCCACCACGGCCAGCAGGCCGATCCACGGGGCCCAGGCCACCGCCGCCTCGGGCAGGATCGGGATGGCGATCCGGATGAAGCCGTAGGTGCCGAGCTTCAACAGGACGGCAGCCAGGATGACCGAACCGACGGTAGGCGCCTGAGTGTGGGCGTCGGGCAGCCAGGTGTGGAATGGGAACATCGGCACCTTGATCCCGAAGCCCAGGAACATGCCGCCGAAGATCCACAGCTGGGCCGTGCGGGACACGCCGCCGTGGGCCACGGCGTCGGCCAGGCCGGTGAAGGTGAAGGTTTCAGCTCCGGTGAGGAAGAACAGGGCCAGGAAGCTGACCAGCATGAGGGCCGACCCGAACAGGGTGAACAGGAAGAACTTCAGCGAGGCGTAGCGCCGGTCTTCTCCGCCCCACACGGCGATCATGAAGAACATGGGCAGGAGCACGACCTCGAAGAACACGAAGAAGAGCACCAGGTCCTGGGCTACGAAGGTGCCGATCATTCCCGTCTCGAGGATCAGGATCAGGATCAGGAAGGCCTTCGGGTTGGTCGGCTCCGGGAAGTGGTTCCAGCTGTAGACGATGCACGCCGGAACCACCAGCATGGTCAGCAGGATCAGCGGCAGGCTCATGCCGTCGATGCCCACCGAGTAGTGGCTGGAGATGACGTCGATCCAAACCCGGTCGACCGCGAATTGCAGGCGGTCGGTGTGGTCCAGGTCGAACGACAGAAGGAGGAGCACGCCTACGAACGCCACCCACAACGAGGTAACGAGCGCGACCATCTTGTGCCGGTCCTCACGCTCCCGGGGGATGAGCATCATGACCGCTGCCCCCACCAGCGGTGAGAAAGTGGCGAGCGTGATGCCCCAACCGTCGAGCAGGTTTTCCATCTCGGCGTCTCCTAGACGATGACGATGAGTACGCCGGCTAGGACCGTGGCTGCCGCGAACAGGATCGCCGCGTAGCTCTGGACCTTGCCGGAGTTGATCTTGCGAAGTTCCTCACCTGTGGCAGATGAGGCAGAACCCGAGGCGTTGACTGCCCCGTCGACTACCAGCTGGTCGACTTTCTCGTAGACGACAACCCCCGCCTTCACGGCGGTCTCGCCGACCAGGTCGACCGTCCGGTCGATGACCTGCTGGTTGATCCGATAGGCGAAGCGGGCCACCGGCCCCTTCGTCCCGTCGACCACCACCTCGTTGTACAGGTGGTCGAGGTAGTACTTGTTGGCCAGCAGGGTGTGCCCCATGCGGGCCAGCGGGTACTTCGTGGTCGGGCCGTCAGGCAACTCGGTCAGGCTGGTGCCGGCGACCTTTGAGGCCGCCTCGACCTTCACGAAGTAGTACCAACCGGCGGCCGCTATGCCACCCACGACGACCAGGGTGGACACGACAGCCAATGACCAGCTGGGCGTCCCATGGCTGATGGCCGGGAAGTAGCCGGCCACCGGCTCCACAAAGTGGCCGAACCGCTCCTGGAGCGAGCCGGGCGCCATCTGGAAGCCCTTGGGCAGGTTCACGAACCCGGCCACCACGGCCAGGCCAGCCAGGATCCACAGCGGCACTGTGATCCGCGGGCCGGACTCGTGCGGTTGGCCGTGGCCCCGGAACTCGCCGAAGAACGTCAGGTAGACGCAGCGCGTCATGTAGGCCGCAGTGAGCGCCGCGGTGAGCATGCCCATGCCCAGCATGAGGGTGTAGGCACCGTTGCCGCCCGTTCCGCCCAGCAGGCCCCAGCCGCCGGTCCCGACCAGGATTTCGTCCTTGGACCAGAAGCCAGCCAGCGGAGGCAGGCCAGCCAGGGCGACGGTGCCGATCATGAACGTCCGGTAGGTGTGGGGCATGTGTTTGCGGAGGCCGCCCATGTCGGACTTCATGTCGAAGCTGTGCACGGCGTGGCTGACCGACCCGGAGCCCAGGAACAGGCAGGCCTTGAAGAAGGCGTGGGTGAACAGGTGGAACATGGCCGCTGTCCAGGCCCCTACACCCAGGGCCATCACCATGTAGCCCAGCTGGGAGATCGTGGAGTAGGCCAGCACCTTCTTGATGTCCCGCTGCACGAAGGCCAGGCAGGCACCCACGATGGTGGTCAGGCCGCCGATGAAGGCCATCAGGTTGATGGAGCTCCCACCGATCTGGAAGCCCTCGAAGAACACCCCGTACATGCGGGCGATCATGAACACGCCGGCCACCACCATGGTCGCTGCGTGAATGAGCGCCGATACGGGTGTCGGACCGGCCATGGCGTCGGGCAGCCAGGTGTGCAGGAAGAACTGGCCCGACTTGGACATGACGGCGGCCATCAGGCAGCACGAGGCGATGAGCAGCGTCGTGTGGGACAGCGCCCCGCTGGAGGCCAGGGCATTGGTCTCGGCGATGGAGAACGAGCCGAAGCGGTCGGGTAGCGCCGAGCCGACAGCAAAGAAAAGGACGGTCACACCGACCAGTAGGCCCATGTCGCCGACCCGGTTCGTCAGGAAGGCCTTGAGCGCCGCGTCGCTGTTGGGCTTCTCCTCCCACCAATGGCCGATGAGGACAAAGGAGCAGACGCCGACCAGTTCCCAGGCACACAGAAGTTGCAGGGTGTTCTCTGACACCACCAGCAGGAGCATCGAGGCGCTGAACAGCGACAGGAAGGCGAAGAAGTGGGTGTACCTGCGGTCCCCGTGTACGTAGTCGGTGGAATACACGTGTACGAGCAGCGACACCAGGGTCACCACCAGGAGCATCATGACCGCCGGGCCGTCGACGAGGGTCCCGATGGTGAACTCGACGCCGTTGGTCTGGAACCAGGTGGCGGTGCGGTGAACGGCCAGCGACGGGTGACCGTGGGCGTCAGCGTGGGCGTCAGCGTGGGCGTCAGCGTGGGCGTCGTGGACGATTACCGCCCGGTGGACCTCCTCGCCGTGGTAGTCGTCCCGGTGGTCGACCCAGGCGGCTCCGGTCACCACGGCCAGCAGGAAGGCGATGCCGAGGGCTGCCACACCCAGCTCCGAGCCGCCACGGGGCATGCGCTTGCCGAAGAACAGGATGCCCACGAAGGACAGGGTGGGCAGCAGCGGGATCAGCCACACATTGCGCAGGAACCAGTTGCCCCCCTCGGTGATCCCGAGGGCTAGGCCACCTCCATCCGTCGAGGCGGCGATGGTGAGGAGTTCGGTCATCGGCTCAGCCCCTCAGCTGGTCGATCTGCGTCAGGTCGATGGACCGACGGTTCCGGTACAGGAGCAGCACCATGGCCAGGCCCACTCCGACTTCGGCGGCCGCCACGGCGATCACGAACAGGGCGAATACCTCACCGCCCACCGTCTCGCGGAAGGCCCCGAAGGCCACCAGGTTGAGGTTCACGGCGTTGAGGATGAGCTCAATGGACATGAGTACCAGGACGCCGTTTCGACGGGCCAGCACGCCGTAGACGCCGATGGCGAACAGGACGGCGGATAGCAGCAGGAACTGGTTCAGCAGCACGTCAGTCCCTCCTCGCCACCACGATGGCCCCGATGAGGGCGGCCAGCAGGAGGACCGACACTGCCTCGAAGGGCACGATGTAGTCGCTGAAGATGCTGTCGGCGAGTTCGGCGGTGGTGCTGGGCCCGGACCGTGACAACTCGGCGTCCTCAAACGACTCGACCAGGGCGGCAGCCATGACGCCAAACACCAGCAGGCCCACTAGGCCCGCCACGAGGCGCCGCTCACCGGTCACGCCGTCGTCCTCGCCGAACGACCCCTTGGTGAGCATGATGCCGAATAGGAACAGCACGACGATGGCCCCGATGTAAACCAACACCTGGGTCACCCCCACGAACTCGGCGCCCAGCAGGATGAACATGCCGGCTACCCCGGCCAGCACGACGACCAGGTAGAGGGCGGCGTGGACCACGTTGCGGGTCGTCACCATACGGAGGGCGGCGACCACCATGGCGAGGGCCATGACGCCGAAGGCGACGTTCTGGGCTACCAGCACCTCGCCGCTCGACAGGCGGTCCATTCCCTCCAGGGCGGCCAGCACGCTCACCGCGGCACCTTGGCCTTCTTGGCCTCGCTGCCCGTCTCGTATTCCTGGAAGTCCGGGACGGTCTCCATCCACTGGCTGAGCTTTGACTTGTCGTGGAGGAGGTCGGCGATCTTCGGTTCCGAATACTCGAATTCGGGCGACCAGAACAGGGCCTCGAACGGGCAGACATCGACGCAGATGCCGCAGTACATGCACAGGGCGAAGTCGATGTCGAAGCGGTCCAGGGCGTTCTTCTGTCGGGGCTTGCCGCCGGGGCGGCGGGGCGGCGCCTTGTATTTGTGACCCTCGATGTAGATGCACCAGTCCGGGCATTCGCGGGCGCACAGCATGCAGGCTGTGCAGTTCTCCTCGTGGAGGGTGATGACGCCGCGGGCCCGGGGGGTCGGGGTCTCCTTGACCTTCGGGTACTGCACGGTGTGCGAGCCCTTGGTCAGGGTGCGCACCATGGTCCGCATGGTGACGCCGAGACCCTTGAGGAGTCCGGGGAGGCGGGGGACGGAGGGCATCAGAAAACCACCTTTAGGACGCCGGTCACCACGATGTTGATCAACGAGAGCGGGATGAGAACCTTCCAGGCCAGTTGCTGGAGTTGGTCCTCCCGGAAGCGCGGGTATGTGAAGCGGAACCAGAAGATGAGGAAGGCCACCAAGATGACCTTGCCCAGCAGGATGGCCGGGCCCAGCACGTTGAACAGGTCGCTGGTCGGGTCCAGGCCGGGCACGTACCAGCCGCCAAGGAAGAGGGTGGCGGCCAGGGCCGAGAAGATGCCCGCCGTGGCGAACTCGGCAATGAAGAACAGCAGGAACCGGAGGCCGCTGTACTCGGTGAGGTAGCCGGTCACCAGTTCCGACTCGGCCACCGGCATGTCGAAGGGGGGCTGGGTCAGCTCTGCCTGCACGGCGATGAGGAAGATGGCGAAGCCCAGGAACTGGGTGAGGATGAACGGGTTTCCGATTCCGCCCCATCCGAAGATCTCGCCTGTGGCCTGGGCCATCACGATGTCCTGGACGTTCAGCGTGCCGGCCTGAATGACTACGCCCATCACGGCCAGCACCAGCGGTAGCTCGTAGGCCACCAACTGTCCAGCGGCCCGCAGGGCGCCTAGCAGCGAGTACTTGGACGACGAGGCCCAACCGGCCATGAGGATCCCGATGACCGAGATCGACGACACGGCCAGGGCAAAGAAGATTCCGGTGTCGATGTCGATGAACCACGCGTCTGGTCCGGCTGGGATGACCAGAACCAGCAGGAAGGTCGAGATGAGGACTACGAAGGGCGCCGCCATGAACACCCATCGGTCGGCCTTGCGGGGGAGGATGTCCTCCTTCTGGAGGAACTTGCCTACCTCGGCCAGGAGCTGCAAGGAACCGTACGGCCCGGCCTCCATGGGCCCGAGCCGACTCTGCATGAAGCTCATCATCTTGAACAGGAACAGGTAGACCAGCGTCCCGGCGGGCAACAGCACGGCCAGCAGGCCGACCACGGCCCGGATTCCGGTCTGCTGCCACCAGGCCAACTCGACGGCAAGGGTGAGGGCGCCGTTCACCGGTCGATGTCCCCGAGGATGAAGTACAGGCTGGCCAGGATCGAGATGACGTCCGGGACGTAGGTGCCCTCCAACAGCCACGGCGTGATGGAGATGTTGTTGAACGAGGCCGACCGGATCTTCACCCGGTAGGGAACCAGGTCGCCCTTGGAGACTACGTAGTAGCCCATCACACCCAGCGGGTTCTCGGTCTCCACGTAGGCCTCGCCGGCCGGGACCTTGATGATGCGGGGCACCTTGGCCATGACCGGACCGGAGGGCATGCCGTCTAGCAGCTGGTCGACCATGTCGCAGGCCTCGCGGACCTCCTGCAGGCGCACCCAGTAGCGGGCGAACGAGTCGCCGTCCGGATGCGTCCAGACCTTCCAGTCCAGTTGGTCGTGGACCAGGCCGATGCCGCCGTCACGGCGGAGGTCCCAATCCACACCGCTTGCTCGGATGTTGGCCCCCGAAAGCCCGTAGGCCAGACCCACGTCAGCCGGGATGACACCGATTCCCCGGGTCCGGGCCTGGAAGATCTCGTTGCCGGTGACGAGGTCCTCCATCTCATTGCAGAACGTGCGGATGCGGCCCAGCACGCTCTTCGTCTCCTCGGTCCAACCCTTGGGGAGGTCGTCCTTGAGGCCGCCGATGCGGTCGAAGTTGGGGTGGAAGCGGCCGCCGGTGACCGCCTCGATCTGGTTGAGTACGAACTCGCGGTCGCGGAAGGCGAAAAACACCGGGGTGACGGCGCCCAGCTGCACGCCCATGTCCCCCAGGAACAGGACCACGTTGGCGATCCGGGACAGCTCGAACAGGACGGTGCGGATCCACTGGGCCCGCGGCGGTGCCTCGACGTCCATGAGCCGCTCAGCGGCCAGGATGAACGGCACCTCGTTGGCGAAACTGCCCAGCCAGTCGATGCGGTTGACCAGAGTCGTCACCTGCGGGTAGGTACGGACCTCGGCCAACTTCTCGTAGCCGCGGTGCATGTAGCCCATGATCGGCTCGGCCCGTGTCACCCGCTCGCCGTCCAGTTTGACGACGACCCGCAGCGTGCCGTGGGTGGCCGGGTGCTGGGGACCGATGTTGAGCGTCATGCCCTCGGTCTCGATCTCGACGTTGACCCGTGCATCACTGGCCTGGCCGGTGATGTAGGCGAGTTGGCGGGTGTCGTTCACAGCGGTCACGACCCGTCCCCCTCGTCCTCGTCTTCGTCACCGTCATCGCCGGGCATTAGCTCCACGTCGACGATGCCCGGCCAGGGTTTCACCCGTCGGGCCAGCAGCGGATAGTCCTTACGCAAGGGATTCCCCTCGAAGTGGGACGGCAGGTAAAGGTGCACCTGGTTTGGGTGACCCCGAAACGAGATGCCGAACATCTCCCAGGCCTCCCGCTCGTGCCAGTTAGCACCCGGGTACACCGGGACCCAGGAGTCGGCCTCGGGGTAGTCGTCGACCAGGTCGGCCTTGACGGTGATACCGAGGTGGCCCACCGGATCGTGGACCCGGGCCAGCAGTTGGAATCGGGTGCCTCCCCCGGCCAGGCCCCACCCCATCTCGGCGTCCGCTTCGGCGTCGCCGGGCTCCTGGTCGACCTGGGCGTCCATGTCGCGCCCGTAGGGCGAGGGCTGCCAGTCGATTGCCGACAGGAAGTTGAAGTAGGACATGGCGCATCGATCCCGGAGGGTCCGGGCGGCGTCCACCCAGGCTCCTGCGTCGACCCGCGCCCACACGTCGACCCCGGGGGCCACGTGGTGCTCAACTAGACCTTCGCCCAGAGCGTCGCCCAGAGCGGCCACCAAAGCGTCGCGGCGCTCGTCGACCGGGGGGGCCTCTATGGCCTCGTCCCCGTCTGGGACGGGGGTATCGGTGTCAGGAGACGACAATGGGATCACCGGTCCAGCGCTCGGTCATGTCCTCGGTGGCTATGCGCTCCTGGAGCAGCACGATTCCTTCCAGCAGGGCCTCCGGGCGAGGCGGGCAGCCGGGCACGTAGACGTCGACGGGCACGATCTGGTCCACGCCCTTGGTCACCGAGTAACTGTCCCAGTAAGGGCCACCACAGTTCGCACATGAGCCCATGGAGATCACGTACTTGGGCTCTGGCATCTGCTCGTAGAGGCGGCGGACGGACGGTGCCATCTTGTCAGTCACCGTGCCCGACACGACCAGCAGGTCGGCCTGCCGCGGGCTGGCCGGAAACGGGATCACGCCTAGGCGCATGACGTCGTAGCGGGGTGAGGCGAAGGCGGCCCCCATCTCGATGGCGCAGCAGGCTAGGCCCCACTGATAGACCCACAGCGAGTACTTCCGGCTGACGTTGAGCAACTTGGTCAGCGGCTTTGGCAGCTTGCCGCTCTCAACCAGACCCATGGTCGTCCTCCCCGCCTGCCCGGTCGCTCAGATCCACCGCAGCAGGCGCTTGCGCCAGGCGTAGAACAGCCCGAGGGCCAGGATGAAGATGAAGATGGCCATCTCGACCAGTCCGAACACGCCGTAGACCTCGAGGCGGGTGGCCCACGGGAAGATGAAGACGGCCTCCACGTCGAACAGAACGAACATCAGCGCGAACACGTAGTAGCGGATGTTCGACTGGCTCCACAGGTCCCCGTAGGGGTCTACCCCGGACTCGTAGGTGATCGTCTTCTGTGGGGTCTCCCGGGACGGCCGCAGGAGGCTGCCCAGGCCCAGGAACGCCGAAACCAGCAGCACGGCGAGGCCTCCGAACACGACCACCACCAGCCAACTGCGGAGGAATTCGGACACGGGCGAAGAACCTAACGACTCGGTGGGGCGGGCGACGACGGATGGAACGGCCGGGCCAGCGTCCCGGGCAGACTATCGGGCAAGCCGGCGTTCCCGAATGCCCGATTGGCTCCCGTGGAGTGGGTCGCGACGGGGGCGGCCACGGCTCAGCCACCCACCAGGACGGGTACTGCTTGGCGCGCTAGGTCGAGCAACGGCGCCGGGAGGAGGCCGATGAAGAGCACCCCTGCACAGGCCACGCCGACCACCACCCGGGCTCCCGGAGGCACGACGTGCGGGGGAACCTCGTCGGCCTTCGGGTCCTGCAGGTACATGGCCACCAGGATCCGGAGGTAAACGAAGGCAGCCACTGCGGCGGCCACCATGGCCACCATGGCCACCCAATAGGACCGACCGTCTACCGCAGCGGCCAGCACCCCCAGCTTGGCCACGAAACCTCCGGTGAACGGCACCCCCGCCTGACCCAGCAGCAGGACAGTAAACGCCCCGGCTAGGACCGGTTGGCGGCGAGCCAGTCCCCGGTAGGCCTCCAAGCCGTGTCCGCCGTCGCCGGCTCCGCCCACCGTGGTGACCACGGCGAAGCTCCCGGTGGCCAGCAAGGTGTAGATGACCAGGTAGGCGTAGACGGCGGCGGTTCCCCGTGGGCTGGCCGCCTGCACGCCGAGCAACAGGAAGCCGGTATGGGCGATCGAGGAGTAGGCCAGCATCCGTTTGACGTCGGTTTGAAGGACAGCCACCCAGGCCCCCACCACCACGCTGGCCCCGGCTAGGACGGCCACGGCGGGCCGCCAGTCCGAAGCGTGGGTTCCGAGGGTCACCACCAGGACACGGACCATGGCGGCGAAGCCGGCCGCCTTTACGCCGGCCGCCATCCAAGCCACCACGGGGCTGGGTGCCCCTTGGTAGACGTCGGGGGTCCAGGCGTGGAATGGCACGGCCGCCACCTTGAAGGCCAGGCCGACCAGGAGCAGGGCGATCCCGGCCAGCAGCATCCCGTCGTCGAGCAACACGGTTCCGGCGAGGTAACCACTGATCCGGGCCAGGCGGGTCGAGCCGGTAGCGCCGTAGACGAGCGCCATGCCGTACAAGAGGAAGGCCGACGCGAACGCCCCGAGGACGAAGTACTTGAGCGACGCCTCCTGGGACTCGAAGCGCCGTAGGTGCAGGGCGGCCAGTACGTAAACGGCGATGGACAGGATCTCCAGGCCGAGGAAGAGGACGATGAGGTCGTCGGCCGAGACCATGACCACGCCACCGGCCGCCGACAGCATCAACAGCACGTAGAGCTCGACGCCTGGCAGATCCTCCCGCTCTAGGTATGGACGGGCCAGCAGCGCGGTGGCCAGCACGGCCAGGGCCAGAGCGGCGGTTACCAGCACTGTGGACCCGTCGACGGCCACCGTGCCACTGAGTAGGGAGCGTGGGCCGCCATCGCGAACGGCAACCCACGACGGAATGGTGGTGGCCAAGACAGCCAGGCCGACGGCCACCGTCCAGGCTTGGGGCAGGTACCCGGGCAGGCGCCGCACCAGCGAGGCCACGGTCAGCAGGAGAAGACCACCAGCGGCGAGAAGCAGCACGGGCGCCAGGGCCCACCACAGAACCTCCGGGGTGGTTACCGACGCCATCAGTGATCGTCCTCTCCGGCGTCGCCGTGGTCTTCGCCATGGCCGTCGCTGTGACCGTCAGAGCCTCCAACGTGGTCGCCGCCGGCCTCCACGTCGGCGCCGAATCGGCTGGTCGGCTCGGTGAAGCCCTCTACGTGGGCTTCGACGTGGGCCACCAGAGCATCCACGGCGGGCTCCATGCGCTCGATGACCGGCTTCGGATAGACGCCCATACCCACGATCAGGACCAGGAGCGGAGCCAGCACCAGGCCCTCCCTAAGCCGCAGGTCGGAGACGGAGGCGTTGTCACCCTCCGCCGGCCCGTGGAACACCCTTTGGTAAGCCCACAAAAGGTAGAGAGCAGCCAGGATCACCCCACCGGCGGCCGCCACAGCCCACCACCGGTGGGCGTTGAAAGCACCCACCAGGATTAGGAACTCGCCGACGAAGCCGTTCAGGCCTGGTAGGCCGATCGAGGAGAGCATGACGACGGTGAATACGGCAGCCAAGATCGGTGCCGGCTTCTGGAGGCCACCCAGTTTGTCGATCTGGCGGGTGTGGCACCTCTCGTAAATCATCCCGACTAGCAGGAACAGGGCTCCGGTGGAGACGCCGTGGTTCACCATCTGGAGCAAGCTGCCCTCGAGGCCCTCGGTGTTCAGCGAGAAGGTGCCCAGCACGATGAAGCCCAGGTGAGCTACAGAGGAGTAGGCCACAAGGCGCTTCAGGTCGCGCTGCATGGTGGCCACCACGGCGCCGTACACGATGCCCACAACGCCGAGGGTCAGGAAGACCGGAGCGAAGTAATGCGACGCCTCGGGGAACAGGTACAGACCGAACCGCAGGAACCCGTAGGTGCCCAGCTTGAGCAGCACCCCGGCCAGGATCACCGATCCGGCGGTTGGGGCCTCGGTGTGGGCATCAGGCAGCCAGGTGTGGAGCGGGAAGATCGGGACCTTCACGGCGAAGGCCAGAGCGAAGGACAGGAACACCCACCGGGCGGTGGTCGTCTCCAGGCTCTGGGCCTCGGCCAGGGCCACCAGGTCGAAGGTCAGGTCGCCGCCCGTGGCGTCGGCGTGCAGGAAGGCCAGGGCCAGGATGCCGACCAGCATGAAAGCCGAACCGGCCATCGTGTACAGGAAGAACTTGGTCGCCGCGTAGGCCCGGTTGCCGTGCCCCCACCGTCCAATGAGGAAGTACATCGGTACCAGGACCACCTCGAAGCAGAGGAAGAAGATCACTAGGTCCAAGGCCATGAACACACCCATCACCCCTGCCTCCAGTAGCAGCAGCCAGGCGTAGTAGGCCCGGTCGTCGTGGCCGGGATCCACTGCCAGGAGGGCGATCGGGAACAGCACGCCGGTCAGGACGACCAGGAACAACGAGATCCCGTCGACGGCCAGCAGCCACTGGATGCCCAGGTCGGGAATCCAGTCCCTCCGGGAAACGAACTGCAGATCGGCACCGTGCCCAGTGTCGAAGGCAGTCAGCAGCCACACGGCCATGGCACCTACCACCGCCGAGGTGGCAACGGCCACCAGCTTGAGTAGCTCGGGTCGGCGACGGGGAAGGATGGCCACTATCAGGGCACCCACCGCCGGGGTGAATACCAGTGCGGGGAGGACGGCGAATGGAACTCCGGAGGCAGTGGCCAGGACTGACATCAGAACGAGGACCTCGACAGGAACCAGGCGACCAGTCCCACCGCCCCGACGCCGATGCCGACGGCGTAGGTGCGGACCAGGCCGTTGTGGAAGCGCCTGAGCAGGCCCGCCTCCTTCCTAACCAGGGTGGCCACTCCGTCTACTGCGCCGTCCACCACGGCCTCGTCGAACCTCGCTACGGCCTCGAAACCGGCCCGGCCTGGCCCGCCCATGAAACGGGACACGGCTCGGTCGAGGCGCCAGGCGTCGGCCAGGACCGGTTGTTCGAACAACCGGTGGTCGACCCGCCGGGCCGCGTAGGCAGCCACGGCCACGCCGATCCCGACCACCCCGCCCAGGACCGCCACTACGGCCAGTATCCACAGGGTCCCGGCGCCGATCGTCAGGTGGACCTCGTTGTGGAACAGCGTCGGCTCCAGCCAGTGCTCCAGACGCTTAGTAGTGGACGAAAACGGCAGCTGTACCAACCCTCCGACCACGCTGAGGGCAGCCAGGACTACTAGCGGGAGGGTCATGGACCGCGGCGACTCGTGTGGGTGGTGCTCGGCTCGGACGGCCACCTCGTCGGGCAGCGCATCGGCCACCGGGCCCACGTCGGGCGCCGCCTCCAGGGCGAAGCCGGATGGCTCCGGGCGCACGTCGGCGGCGGCCCGTAGGGTGGCCTGCTCGGCCCGGGCGGCGGCCAGAGCCTGTTCGGCGGCCTCGAGGCCCTCGGCTGGCTGACCGTTGTCGGTCTCGGCGGCCACCGTCTGCTTGGCCGCTTCGACGGTGGCGTCGACCTCGGCTAGGCGGGCCTCCCAGGCGGCCTCCACCTCAGCCGGTCGGGGATCGGCAAATCGGCCTCGGCCGAAGAAGGTCAGGACCACCTGACGTGTCATGTAGAAGGCGGTCAGTACAGCAGTGACTAGGCCCACCGCCCACAGCAGTGGGCTCTCGTTCCAGGCGAAGGCCAGGATCTCGTCCTTGGACCAGAATCCGGCGAACGGCGGTACGCCGGCGATGGCCAGCCAGCCGACCACGAAGGTGCCTGCGGTGACCGGCATGAAGCGCCGCAAGCCTCCGTAGTGGGCCATGTCCTGGTCGCCGTTCATCCCGTGGATGACCGAACCAGACCCCAGGAAGAGGAGGGCCTTGAAGAAGGCGTGGGTAACCATGTGGAACACGGCAGCCACGTACGCCCCGCAGCCCACGGCTAGGAACATGTAGCCCAGCTGGCTGATGGTGGAGTACGCCAGCACCTTTTTGATGTCGCGCTGGGCAACGGCGATGGTCGCCGCGAACAGCGCCGTCCCGGCCCCCGTCCAGGCGATCAGGGTGGGGACCCAGTCGGCGGCGTCGGCGATGATCGGGTTGACCCGGGTGAGCAGGTAGATGCCCGAGGTGACCATGGTGGCTGCGTGGATCAGTGCGGAGACGGGTGTCGGACCGGCCATTGCGTCGGGCAGCCACAGGTACAGCGGGAACTGGGCCGACTTGCCGATGGCCCCCACGAAGAGCATCACGGCAATGACCGTCGCTGTCGAGGTAGCTACCGTGCCGGCCGCCGTGGTGTCCAGGACGTCCACGTAGGCGATCGACCCGAACGTGAAGAAGGTGAGGAAGATGGCGACCATGAATCCCCAATCGCCGATCCGGTTCGTCACGAACGCCTTCTTGCCCGCTGTGGCGTTGGCCTCGTCGGTGAACCAGAACGAGATCAGCAAGTAGGAGCAGGCACCGACCCCTTCCCACCCCAGGAAAGTGAGGAGCAGGTTGTCGCCTAGCACCAGAACCAGCATGGAGAAGGCGAATAGGTTGAGGTAGGCGAAGAACCGGCGGTACCCGTCGTCGCCGTGCATGTAACCAATCGAGTAGAGGTGGATGAGCGCCCCCACGCCGGTGATGAAAAGGCACATGGTGACCGACAGCGGATCCACCAGGAACCCGGCATCGACCCGGAGGTCGCCGGCCGGCACCCACTCGAACAGCGTGGTAACCCACCGGCGGTCATCGGATGGTCGGCCCACCAGGGCCAGGAACACCCCCAGGGTGGCGACGAAGGAACTGGCCATACACCCGGTGGCCAGCCAGCCTGCAATGGGCTCGCGTAGGCGACGACCCCCGAAGGTCAGGACCAGGAAACCGGCCAGCGGGAGGGCTGGGACCAGCCACACTGCGTCCAACACGTCCCTATCCCCCCAACACCGAGAGGTCGTCGGCTGTGGCTCCCTGTCGACGGCGCGTGATGGCCACGATGATGGCCAGGCCGACCACCACCTCAGCAGCCGCCACGACCAGCACGAAGAACACGGCCAGCTGCCCGCTTAGGTCGCCCAGGTCTGCGCCGAGGCTGACGAACGTGAGGTTCACGGCGTTGAGCATCAGTTCCACGCACATGAACATGACCAGCGGGTTGCGCCGGGTGAGGAGACCGACGGCCCCCATTGTGAAGAGGACGGCTGCCAGGGTCAGGTACCAGGAGGTGGTGACGACCATCAGGCGGCCCCCTCCCCGTCGTCCGGTGCCTCGTGGATCCCGTCCTTCGGCTCCGCGACGCTGGGCACCGAGCCGTCTTCGCCTGCAGCCTCGTCGTTACCCACCGACCCGTCGTCGACCATTGAGGCCACGGCCACCACTGGCAGGGGCTGGAGCGGGCCGCGGAGCCGACGGGCCAACACGACCGCTCCTACCACGGCCACCGTCAGGAGAAGGGCCGTAAGCTCCACGGCGAACACGTGGTCGGTGAACAGGGCCTCACCGAGTCGTCGGGTGTTGTCGTCGGCACCACCCAACGGGGCGTCGGCGGCCCGAGCCCCGGTCGGGCCGTCCACCGAGACGAGTAGCACCGTCAAAAGCAGGCCCAGCAGGGAAGCCCCGATCAGAGCGGCGATCGGTCGCTGGCCGACAATAGGTTCCACGCCTAGGTCTTCGGCCCGGTCGACGCCCAACAGCATGATCACGAACAGGAACAGAATGACCACCGCTCCGGCGTAGACGATGACCTGCACGGCGGCCAGGAAGGTGGCGTCCTGCAGCACGAACAGAACGGCTACTCCGAAGAGGGTCTGGACCAGAAACAGGGCGGCGTGGACCGGGTTGCGTGCTGCCAGTACCCCCCCGGCGCCGGTCAGGATGATGGCTGCGCTGATCAGGAAGACGGTGGCGTCCATCAGGACCCTCCCCCGTCTACCGGAGGCTCGGCGGACTCAGTTGGCTCAACGGGCTCGGCGGCCCGAACGCCGTAGCCGAGTTCGCCCGACCAGGCCACCCGGCCCTGGTAGGTGGAGTCGCCGCTCGACGCGGTGGCCCGCATCCAACCCGAAGTGTGCTCGTCATCGCCGGGTCGCCAGTCCTCCCAGGGAAGGTGGTTCGGCTGTCCGGTCTCGGCATCCACCAGTAACTCGTCCCTGGTGTAGACGGCGTCGGCCCGGGTGGTGAACGAGAACTCGAAGAGATTGGTTTCGGTGATCGCCTCGGTCGGGCAGGCCTCTACACACAGGTCACAGTGGATACAACGCAGGTAGTTGATCTCATAAACGAAGCCGTACCGTTCGCCAGGCGAAACCGGGGCGTCCTCCGGGTTGTCGGCACCCCGGACGTAGATGCATTGGGCGGGACACACCCCGGCGCACAACTCGCACCCGATGCACTTCTCCATGCCGTCCTCGTACCGGTTCAGCACGTGGCGACCGTGGAAGCGGGTCGGCTTGTCTCTCTTCTGCTTCGGGTACGGGGTGGTGACTCGTTGCTCGAACATCTTTCGGAAGGTGACGGCGAAGCCGCGGAAGTAGCCCATCAGGCGTCCACTCCCTCGTCCTCGGCTCCGGCCAAGCGATCGGCCCGGGCCTTGTCGACCGCCCCTGACAACATCGCCGCCGCGACCACCATTACGGCCACCCCGCCCAGGACCACGACCAGAATGGGCCAACCGCGGTCCCGGGCCACGTTCAGCGTGGCAATAAGCAGGAACCAGCCCAGTGACACCGGGATGAGCACCTTCCACCCCAGGTCCATCAACTGGTCGTACCGGAAGCGGGGCAGGGTGGCCCGCAGCCACACGAAGCCGAACAGGAAGGCAAAGACCTTGAGGCCGAACCACAGGATCGGCCACACCCATCCCAGGGTGTCCGTCAGGATCGGACCTGCCGGCCCCCCGAGGAACAGGGTGACAGCGATAGCCGACATGGTGATCACGTTCATGAACTCGGCCAAGAAGAACAAAGCGAAGCGAAGCGAGCTGTACTCAGTGTGGAACCCGCCGACCAGCTCCTGTTCGGCCTCTACCAGGTCGAACGGAGGCCGGTTCAGCTCCGCCGTTCCCGCTACTAGGAACACCAGGAAAGGCACCACGCCGGTGGCCAGGACGTTCCAGTGACCTGCCACCTGTCCGGCCACGATGTCGTGGGTAGATAGCGATCCTGAGGTCAGGAAGACGGATGCAATGGCCAGCCCGAGGGCCGCCTCGTAGCTGATCATCTGGGCCGAGGCCCGTACCGAGCCCAGCAATGGGTACTTGGAGCCCGAGGACCAACCGGCCAGCATCACGCCGTATACGGCGATCGACGAGAGGGCTAGGAAGAAAAGCACGCCGACCGGCGGGTCGGCCACCTGGAGGTACGTCCGCTCCCCGAACAAGGTGACGGTGCCGTCACCGGAGAAGTCACCCCCGATGGGGACGATGGCAAACACCAGGAAGGCCGGGATCAGTGAGAGGTAGGGAGCCAGTTTGAACACGATCCGGTCGGCACGGTCGGGGACCAGGTCCTCTTTGAAGAAGAGCTTGATGCCGTCGGCCAGCGTTTGGAGGATGCCGAACGGCCCGGCTACCGAAGGGCCGATTCGGTTGTGCATGTCGGCTACGAGCTTGCGCTCGAACCAGATCATCAGCATCACCGACACCAGCAGCAGGACGAAGGCCACGACCACTTTGAGCAGGACGATGCCCACGATGCCTGGGCCCAGGCCCTGGTTGAGGAGCGGGTCAGCGGCTAGCACCAACGGTCCCGAGGGGATGACATGGCTCATCGACGTCCCACCCGAACCTCGGTGACTGGCAGGTCAGCGTCGACTATCTCGCAGACGTCGACGTTGGGCTGGTTCACGTAGAGGTGGACGGCGCCCTTGGCCACGCCGTCGTCGGCGGTGACCGCCACCTGAACGGTTCCCTTCGGACCGATCAGGTCGACGACCTCCCCTTCGGCCACGCCGTACCGGGCGAGGTCCGTGGGCTCCAAGGCCGCCCGGGTCCCCGGTGCCAGGCCGGCCAGCGACGGGCTGTGGCCAACCAGCACCCCGGTGTCGTACATCGAACGGCTGGCCACCAGCCGCAACCCGTATGCGTCGCGTCCCGCTACGTCTGTCGGGGAAGGGCGTTCCAGCTCCGACCCACCGGCGACCAGCAGGCCCTCCCGGGTGTGGGCGACTAGGGCCTCGGGCGAGAGGCCAGCGTGGACGACCGACACGGCGGCCAACTCGGCCCATATGTCGTCCGTCGACGCGAGACCCAGGTCGGCACCCAGCCGGTCGGCTAGCTCGGCGGCCACCATCCAGTCGGGGCGCGACGTGCCGGGTGGAGTGACCTTGCGCGATACCACGCTGACCCGACCCTCCAGGTTGGTGAAGCTGCCGTCCACCTCGGTGGGGGCGGCCGCCGGCAGCACCACGTCGGCTAGAGCCACCGTGGGGGTGGCGAAGAGGTCGACAGCGACCACGGTGCCCGCCCCGTCCAGAGCCCGGCGGGCCAGGTCCCGGTCCGGCACGTCGGCTAGCAGGTCAGCCCCCAGCAGAACCAGAACATCGACCTGGCCAGCGGCTGCGGCGTTCAGCGTGGCCAGAGTGTCGCGACCGCGCTCGGTGGGCACCCGGTCCCAGTGGTCGACGAAGCGGTGAGCCTCGGCGATGGTGGAACGCCCGGGCAGCATCCCGGGGGCCAGACCCATGTCCAGGGCACCGTGCACATTGCCCCGACGCAGCAACGAAAGGAAGGCCGAGTCCGGCAGGTTGTCGTACAAGCCGAGGGCGGCGTCGACCACCGGGCCGGAGGCTTCGGCCAGCGACGGGCGGCCAAGCAGCACGGTAACCGGGCCCCGGGCGGCCGCCAGGGTGGCCCCGGCGTCACGTAATTCGTCGGTTGATAGGCCAACCACGCCAGCCGGCGAGCCTTCGCCGAACAGGCTCCGGACGACGGCGGGCGCCTCCCCAGGCAGGACTCGGAGGGAGTGCGCTGCGTGGTCGCTCAGCCCAGTCCGACGGGGAGTGAGTTCAATGAGGGTGGCCCCGTCGTAGACCACAGCGTGACGGAGCCGCAGGTACAGCGCCCCCAACTCCTCTTTGGGGTCCGGGCCGAGCAGCACGATGGTTCCGCCGGGGGTGCAGGCCCGGTCGATGGTGGCCCGAGGAAGGCCGAGCACCACCTCGGCGGGCAGGCCGTCACCTAGTTGGGCGTCCACATGATCAGTCCCAAGGACGCCCTTGGCCAGCTTGGCCCAGGCGTACTGCGACTCGTTGGTCATCCGGGCTCCGCCCACCACGGCGATCCGGTCGGCGGGGGCCGCCCGCAGCGCTCCGGCAACCGCCGTGAGCGCCTCGCCCCATGGCGCGGCCACCAGCTGGTCGCCGTCCAGCGTCCGGTTCCCAAGGGCGTCGCCCCGGAGGAGCGGACCGACTAGGCGGTCCTCGTGGTCATAGGCCTCGAAGACGAACCGTTCCTTGTCCGACAGCCAGCCCCAGTTCACGGCGTCGGCGTCCACCCCCTGGAACCGCAGCACGCGGTCGCGTGACGACTGCACAGCGATCCGGCTGCCCACGCTGTCCAGGGTGCTAGTGGACTCGACCTCCTCGAGATCCCACGGTCGGGCCTTGAACCGGTACGGGGCCGCGGTCAGGGCACCGACGGGGCAGATCTGCACCGTGTTGCCGCTGAAGTAGGAGGAGAAGGGCTGCTCAGGGAAGGTATTGATCTGGGTCTGGCCGCCCCGGTCCATGAAGTGGATGAGTTGGTCACCGGCCACCTCGCCGGCGAACCGGGTGCACCGGTCGCAGAGAATGCAGCGCTCACGGTCTAGGTGGACGTTGTCGTTGACGGGGATGGGCTTCTCGAAGTGGCGCTTCTCCTCGACGAAGCGGCTCTCTCCGGGGCCGAAGGCCATAGTTTGGTCCTGGAGCGGGCACTCCCCACCCTTGTCGCAGACCGGGCAGTCCAACGGGTGGTTGACGAGGAGGAACTCCAGCACCCCATCCTGAGCCTTGCGGGTTCGGTCGGAACCGGTTTCCACCGTCATGCCTGGGGTACACCCGACGACGCAGGAGGGTTGGAGCGTCGGGCCCCGCCCGGTGTCCACCTCGACCAGGCACATGCGGCACATCCCGACGGGCCTCAGCCGGCTGTGGTGGCAGAAACGCGGGATGTAGGTCCCAGCCCGCTCGCAGGCGTTGATGAGCAGTTCTCCCGGTTCGGCCACCACCGTCCGGCCGTCGACGGTGATCTCCACGCCGGAAGCGTCCCCAGTCGGGCTCACGACCCCGCCCTCGGATCGGCGGCGACCACCGGGATGGTGTCGCTTCGTGTGATGCGGGCCTCAAACTCGTGGCGGAACCGCCGGATGGTGGACACGATGGGGGCTACCGCTGACGGCCCCAGTGGGCAGATGGTGGTCTGGAGGGGTGGGAACGGCACCGCTTCGAGGTTCTCGGCGGCGAACGAGGCCACCGGATACGGACCAGGGCTGATGTTGTCACCCACGTCCAACAGGAGATCGATATCGGCAGGGCGACCGTGGCCGTCCAGGATGCGGAGGAGGATTTTCTCCGCCCATCCCGTTCCCTCGCGGCACGGTGAGCACTTGCCGCACGACTCCCGGGCGAAGAACCGAACCATCCGGTGGCAGGCCCGCACGGCGTCGGTGGTCTCGTCCATCACGATGATGGCCCCTGACCCGAGCATGGACCCGGCCTGGCCTACGTCGCGGGCCTCCAGGGGTAGGTCTAGGTGCTCCTCGAAGAACCAAGGTGCCGACCCGCCTCCCGGGATGAACATCTTGAGCTGCTTGCCGTCTCGGATGCCCCGGCAGTAGGCCTCGCCGTAGATGAGGTCGCGGAATGTGGTGATGCCGTGCTCGACCTCGTACACACCGGGCCGTTCCACGTGCCCTGACACGGTGAATAGGCGGGTACCGGGCGAAGCCTCGGACCCGTACTTCCGGTAGGCGCCGGACCCGTGGCGGAGAATCCACGGCACGTTGGCCAGGGTCTCCACGTTGTTCACGATGGTCGGTTTCCCGTAGAGGCCAATGGCCGCTGGGAAATACGGGGGCTTGATGCGGGGCATCCCCCGGTTGCCCTCCAGGCTCTCGATGAGCGCCGTCTCCTCGCCCACGATGTAGGCGCCGGCCCCCCAGTGGAGGGTGACGTCGACCGAGAAGGCACTGCCCAGCACGCTGCGGCCCACGTAGCCCGCGGCATACGCCTCGTTCAACGCAGTGGCAACTCGCTCCTGGGCCAGGGCCATCTCGCCTCGCACGTACAGGAAGCACTGGGACAACCCGAGCGCGTAGCAAGCGATGAGGCACCCCTCGATGAGCTGGTGGGGGTCGCGCTCCATGAGTAGCCGGTCCTTGTAGGTGCCGGGCTCGCTCTCATCACCATTGACCACCAGGTAGCGGGGCCACACGCCCTCAGGACAAAAGCCCCACTTGACACCTGCCGGGAACCCGGCGCCGCCTCGTCCTAGCAGGGTGGCGTCACGGACCTCGGCGTGGACGTCGGCCGGGCGCATGCCTAGGGCAGCCCGGAGGCCCTCGTAGCCGCCGGTGGCCAGCGACCGCTCCAGGGTGAAGGAGTCCTCGTGGCTGAACCGCGAGGTGACGATCTTCGGCCCGTCGTTGTCGACGTATCCCGCGGCGTGGGGGACGTAGGTGGAGGGCATGATCACTCGGCCTCGTCATCGAGGAGCCAGGCCGGGGCCCCGTCGACCTGCTCGGGAGGCACGATGCCGGCCCGCCGGTCGTCCGGGATGTGCTGGCGAACCCGGGCCAGGGTCCCGTGGGCCGGCAGGTCGCCGTCGTCCCCCGCTCCGCCGCGGGGAAGTGGGCTACGACCCGCCCGGAGGTCGGCTACCACCTCATCCAGGGTGTCGATATCGGCCCGATGGAAGTAGCGGTGGTTCACGGTGAAGCACGGCGCCTCGGAGCAGGCGGCCACGCACTCCACATCCTCCACGGTGAACAGGCCGTCGTCGCTGGTTCCGCCGGCCTTAACCCCGAGGGACCCCTCCGCGTGGTGGAGCAGTTCCTCGCCCCCCAGAAGTTGACACGACACGTTGGTGCAGACACCGACCAGGTACCTGCCTACGGGATGGAACTTGAACATTTCGTAGAAACTGCCGGTCCCCAGGACCTCGGCTGCCGTGGTTCCGGTCATCTCGGCGATCTCGGCCATGGCCGCCGGGGTGACCCACCCCTCCTGCTCCTGGGCCAGGTGGAGCAGCGGGATGACCGCCGACCGGGGACGGGGGTAACGGTCGATGACTTCGCGGGCCGTCCGCTCGTTCGCCGGGTCGAAGTAACTCACCGGTCCACCTCACCCATGATGGGATCGACCGACGAGATGACGGCCACGCCGTCAGCGATCAGGCCCCCCTCCATGAGGTGGGGCAGTGTCTGGAGGTTCACGAAGCTCGGACCCCGGATGTGCATCCGGTACGGCTTCGGTCCACCGTCCGACACCAGGTAGCAGCCCACTTCGCCACGTGGGGATTCCACGGCGGCGTAGGTTTCGCCCTCGGGAACGTGGAAGCCCTCGGTGAAAATTTTGAAGTGGTGGATCAGGGCCTCCATCGACTCGTCGATGCGGGACCGGGGCGGCGGGGTGACCTTCTTGTCCTGGGCCCGGAAGTCGCCTCCAGGCATGAGATCCAGAATCTGCTCGACAATGCGGAGCGACTCCCGAATCTCGTTCAGGCGAATGGCGTACCGGTCAAAGGCGTCGCCGTGAGTGCCCACGATGACGTCAAACTCGACCTCGTCGTAGGCCAGGTACGGCTCGTCGCGACGCAGGTCCCAGGCGTATCCCGTGGAGCGGAGGATGGGACCGGTAGCCGAAAGGGCCAGTGCCTCGGCCGGGTTCATCACTCCCACCCCCTGGAGGCGCTCCCGGAAAATGGGTTGGCCGGTCAGCAGAGTGTCGTATTCGTCGAGTCGTGGTGGGATCAGGTCCAGCAGGCGCCGCACGTCGGCCTGCCAACCCTCCGGGAGGTCAGCAGCCACCCCGCCAGGACGGATGTAGTTGTGGTTCATCCGAAGGCCGGTGACCTTTTCGAAGAAGCGCAGCACCTCTTCACGCTCTCGCCAGCCGTAGATCATCATCGACACGGCGCCGAGGTCCATGCCATTGGTGGCCTGGAACAACAGGTGGGAGGAGACCCGGTTTAGCTCGCACATAAGCATCCGGATCCAGGTGGCCCGGGGTGGGATCTCCAGGTCGAGCAGGTTCTCGACAGCCAGAGAGAACGCCAGCTCGGAGAACAGAGGCGCTGCGTAGTCCATGCGGGTGACGTTGGTCGGTCCCTGGAGGTAGGTCAGATCCTCAGCTGTCTTTTCCATTCCGGTGTGGAGGTACCCGATGACCGGCTTGGACCGCAGCACGGTCTCCCCCTCCATCTCCAGCAGGAGGCGTAGCACCCCATGGGTGGACGGGTGGGAGGGACCCATATTCAGGATCATCCGCTGGTCGGAGGTATCTCCGGCTGGCGGGTCGTCCGGGCCGCCGGCTAGGACGGCCGCCTCGGCCTCGCTCAGCCGGAGCACGGCACTGGTCTCGTCGCGGCGGCAAACGCGTTCGGCTGACCCCAGGTCGGTCCCGGTGCCGGAGTCCGGTCCGCTGTCGGCGTCTACCAGTTCGTCGGCCATACCACTCACCGGACTGCCGGGGCGTCGCGGAACTGGACTGGGATCCTGCCCATGGCAACGTCGCGTCGTAGCGGATGACCCTCCCAGTCTTCCGGTAGGAGGATGCGGGTCGGATCGGGGTGGCCGTCGAAGGCCACCCCCACTAGGTCCCAGGCCTCGCGTTCCATGGCCTCGGTGCCGGGGAATAGGTCGAAGAGCGATGGCACGACCGGGTCGTGCTCCGGCACCTGGGTGCGGAGTCGGACCCGGCGCCCCGAGGCGTGGGAAATCAGGCTGGCCACCACCTCGAACCGTTCAGGTTCGATACCGGGTGGGAGGTCGGTACGCCCCGGGTGGGCTGAGTAGTCCACGGCGACCAAGTCAATGGCCATACAGAAGCCGTCGTCCCGGCAGGCCTTCACCGTCTCCAGCCACCGGTCGACCGGGGGGTGCAGGACGGTCTGGCCTCCGGATTCGACTACCGGGACACCCCAGGCCGTCGGGACAACTGGGTCGTCCTTCGCCGTCGGCGTCGTATCCGTTCCGTCCGGGGTCGGATCGCTCACCTGGGAGCCAACTCCACCGGCTGGTCGGTAGCCGGCTGCGCCTCGACCTGGATTGCCGCCCCCCCGCCGTTGGTATCGCGTCGGCGGGTCAGCTCACCGCTCTGGATGCTGTCGTGCAGGGTGAGGATGGCGTGCATCAGGGTTTCGGGGCCAGGCGGGCAGCCAGGCGCGTAGACGTCCACCGGAACCACCTGGTCGACGCCCTGGACGATGGCGTAGTTGTTGAACATGCCCCCGCTGGAGGCGCATACACCCATGGAGATGACCCACTTGGGCTCCATCATCTGGTCGTAGATCTGGCGGAGGATGGGCGCCATCTTCTGGGAGACCCGTCCGGCCACGATCATCAGGTCGGCCTGGCGGGGGGAGGCCCGGAAGACCTCCATCCCGTAGCGGGCTAGGTCGTAATGAGCAGCACCGGTGGCCATCATCTCGATGGCGCAACAGGCCAAACCAAAGGTTGCCGGCCAACAGCTGCGGGCCCGCGACCACTTCACAAGGTCCTCGACGCGGGAGGTGATGAAGTTGTGCTCGAGGCCCTCCAGGCCGTCGCTCAGCACGTCGCCCACGTCGCCCACGCCGGGGATCCGGGTCATCAGGCGGCCTCTCCCCCACGTCCTTCGAGACCGACCTGGCGGATGCCGGGACGATGGATGGTGGAGGCGCTGGTGCGAGACGCTGACACTGCCTCGGTGGCTCGGAGCCTCTTCAGGGGCCCCCACTCAAGGGCTCCGTTGCCGATCAGGTAGATGAACGACTCGAAGAGAGCTGCCGAGAACAGCAGGATGGCGCCCAGGCCGAACAGGCCCAAGCCCCGGTGGGCGATGGCCCACGGGTAGAAGAAAATGATCTCAATATCGAAAACGATGAAGATCATCGCCACCAGGAAGAACCGCACCGGGAATCTCTCCGGGGTCTCTCGGCCGGGGATGATCCCGCACTCGTAGGGGGCAGCCTTGCGGTCGTTGGGCCGGCGGGGGGCCAGCAGCCGTGACACCACAAAGCTGAGGGCGGCGAACAGGAACGCCAGGGCCAGGAGCACGACAATGGGCAAGTACTGACCGAGCACGTCACGCTCTCCCAACTCGGGTTGCTACCAGAGCATCAGCCACGGGATCAGGCCTTCGCTGTCTCGAACTCCTCACGCCGGGCCATCAACTCCTTGTCTCGGACGTGGAGCCAGTAGCAAAGGGCGAGGAAGATCAGGAGGGAGCCGATGGTGACCAGGGCCGGCCTGAGGCGCACCCAACCGAGGTCGCGGATCATGACCACTGAGACCACCGGCTCGTCGGGGTCGACGACCGGGCGGGGCGGCGCCTCACCGGCAACCGTCGGCTGATACAGGACCCCCTGGAGCTGCACCACGGTGTAGCGCGTCGGGTGGGTCAGGCGAGCCGAGCTAGCAATCCAGTGGGTGATCCGGTCTAATCGGTTCGGGTCGTCTTTCAGTTCTGGCTTGCCGCCCGTGGTGTAGGCATCCAGGAGCTTGTAGTCGACGGAACTGGCGAAACCAAGGTCTGGGTGGGCCAGTACGTCGGCCGCCGCCTGGGCCTGGGCATCTCCTGCCTCCGTGGTGGCCAGCAGCCTCCACGGACCCATGGACCGCAGGCCGGCGGCGTCGGTGACGTTTCGGGCTACGGCGGCTAGCTCGGACCGCGTAACGATCTCGTTGCGAAGTTGCCGATCGGCTCGTAGAACAGCCAGTTGATCGGCCGATAGATCTGGTTTATCGGCGGCCGTGGGCAGCGTGTCGAACTCGGCAACGGCCGCCGAGTCGTTTGAGGCCACTACTAGTTCGTAGGCGCTGGGTATCTCGTCGGAATTCGGCAGCATGCGGGCCAACTCGAGGCCGCTGGCTCCCAGGTCGCCCACGTTTATGTCGACCGTCTTCCAACTGGGATCGTCTCCCTTCCAACCTGAGCCGTACATCCACCAAGCGCTGCCCAGAATGACCATCCAGCCCATGAGGGCGGCTGTCGCCAGCAGGGTGGCCAGCCGGACGCCGGAGTTGGTGGCCATGATCAGCCAGATCGAGCCCATGAGCACGGCAAAGCCCGTGGCGACGACCAGAATGCCGCGGATCTCTGGGTCCCAGGCCAGCCCGGCCAGCGTGACCAGAGCGCCCATCAGAGACTCCTCTCGTACGCCACGATGGCGGCGATCTGCTCCGGGGTAAGGATGCGGGACCGGACGACTGTGCCGATCACGTCGAGGTCGTCGACCCGTCCGCCGAACCCGGGCATCCCTCCGGTTCCTGCACGAGCGTTGCCGTAACCAACCCCAACCTCTGACCCGCTCCGGATGAAATCTTCTTGGCTGGCTGGCGTCGAAAAGTGGGTCTCGACACCGGCCAGGCTCGGGCCGACATGTCCAGCACCGGGCTGATACCCGGTGAGGATCCCAGTCTCAGCGAGAAGTGGCCATTCGGAAATGAGTTGAGCGGTCGCCGTGTTACTGGACGCACCGTAGGAAAAGCCAGGGGTGTGGCACCGAGCGCAACTGTTAGCACCCTGGGCAGCCGGGTTATTGAAAAGTAACCCTCCGTAGGCAAGGTAGTCACTGCTCGTCGGATCAGCTGCCTGGGCGAGCCAGGCGTCGACGGCTACGGCAATGTCGGCGGAATCGGTGAGTCCAGAATCGCGTTCTGTCACGATGGCCCTCGCGCCAGCCTCCAGGCCGCTGGCCACCTCAGCAGCAGCGTCCTCAGGCGACAACTGGATCGAGCGCAGGTAAACGATTAGTTGGTGAACCTGCTGGGAGGTCATCGGCCCGCCGCCAGCAAGGCCCCACGCAGGCATAGGACTCCCTGGCCGGCCGTAGTTGAGGATGTGTTCCACTTCCGACTCGCTGAAGCGACTCAGCACCGTGGTTAGTGCCGGCGCTTTCCAGTCCACCTGAGCTACGAAACCGCCATCGGCACCAGCGATAGTAAAGGAGGCCACGCCACCCACCCCGCCCGGGCCGTGACAGCTAACGCAAGCCTCCTCGAAGCTATTCGCCCCGCGCTTTTCGAACCGTTTGACCCATCCGTATGCGGCGTTGTCCTGACGAGCCGGTTCCATCAACCAGTAGAGGGGCAGAACCAGTGAGACCACGGTCAGCGTCACCAGCGACCAGGCCAGGTTCCGGTCCAGTAGGCGGGTTTCCAGCAGATCGTCGTCGGCGTGACTGATCCGATTGGGTGCTAACTCGATCTCGGAGCCAACCTCGCGTTTGCCGATCCGGAAGTTGAACAGGAGGTAGATGCCCATCCCGACCAGGACAATGGACGCCAGGACCCAGCCGACGGTCCGCTGCGTGCTTGCGAGGAGGAGTGTGGTCATCGGGTTCTCGGAGTTCTGGTGAATCTGGTCCGGCTAGTGGCCGTCTGCCTGGCCTATGCAGTTCGGGCCCTCGGCCTCCTGGCCGGTGGTGTTGGTCCCGATGGGTGGGCCCTGAACGATGGTGCCTGTGTCTACGGTCAGGACGCCGTTGGATACCGAAGTGGCAAAGCGGTCCATGCCGCGGGGGGCCGGGCCGCCCCGCTTCTCGCCTACCTGGTTGTATTGCGAACCGTGGCAGGGGCACTCGAACCACTGCGATGACACGCAATTTGGGACCCGGCATCCCAGGTGTGGACACTTCTGGTAGAGGGCGACAACACCGGCCTCGAATCCACCTTCAACGCCGGCCGTCATTCCTGCGAGTTCGGGAGCCGAGTAGGTGGCCCGAGCCTTCTCCACGGCACCGTTCGGGTAGGCGGTGATCCACATGCGACCCTGAGGCTTGTAGAGGAAGCCGTTGCTGGTCTCAATGTCGGCTAGCAGTTCCACGATGTTGCCGACCTTGATCTTGGAACCGAAGCCACTTACGCCCTGGGGCCAAAGAAAGGCGAGGGAGGCTCCGCCGAATCCCGACAGGCCTAGGCCCATCATGCCGACCAGGCTGCGGTTGAAAAACTGGCGACGACTGACTCCTAGGGCCATTGGATCGGGAGCCACGAATGGCTCGAGCGGGGCCGACTCGACGGTGACCACATCGTCCGAGCGCGCGGCCGCGGCGGCGGCTTCCACCTCGCGACCGGTCGGGGCCGACGAACTCTGTCCGGCGAGCACTGGGTTGGCCCTGTCCCGCTTCCGGGTCTCCCGCGAAAGGCCGGAAGCGCTGCGATCACGCCGCTTCGAGGCGCTGACTAATACGACAGCAGCTAGAACGACCAGCAGTACGACAGCGATGGCGACGCCCATGGTCAGTTCCTGTGGTCCATCAGGAGAACGATCGGGGTACGGAGATGCACGGCGATCACAACTCGAAGAAGACGCCAGAGTTCCACGGGAAGACGAAGTTGAAACCAGGACCTCGGAAGAACGATCCGATCATGACTAGAACGGCCCAGAACATGAGGTGAACGCTCATTAAGGAGATGGCGAACTTGCGGTCTTCAGGGCGCTTCGACGGGTTCTTGTCGATGTAGGGCGCCAGGATGAGGAGGAACAGGCCAATGCCGGGGATGGTCACACCAGCCACCATGGGATGGAACATGGTGAGGAGTTCCTGCAGACCAAGGAAGTACCACGGGGCCTTCGACGGGTTCGGTGTCTTGTTGAAGTCAGCCAGTTCCAGCAGCGGAGCGTTCACGACGATCGAAAAGAGCAGCAGGAACGCCGTGACGGCCAGAGCGGCTAGGAACTCGGCCAGCAATAGGTGGGGCCAGACATGGACCTTGTCCTGCGGGGTGGCCTTGGTGTCCTGGATGGAGCCCGACTTGACGACGGTCAACAATCGCTGGTTGTGCCCATCAGGACCACTGCCCCCAGTTGGGACGGCCGGTCCGCCGGTCGGCGGGGCCGGCAGGTCGGAGGCCGGCGTCCCCCGGTCCAGGAGGTGTCCGGGGATCTTCTCATCGACGGCTGGGGCGTCACCGGCTGGGGCCTCATCAGCCGGCGCTTTGGCCGACGGCGTATCCCCACTCGCATCGGACTGTGCTTTGGCCCGGGCGGCCTCTGCCCTCTTCCGGAGATGTTCAGGAATCTCGGTCATGTCGTCTGTCCCAGACCTACAGCGGGCCCGAGATGCCGCCGTCCTTGCGGACCCGCCAGAAGTGAATCGCCAAGAAGATGACAAGCACGAACGGGAGCATCAGGACGTGGAGGGTGTACCAGCGGAGCAGGGTGTCGGTGCCGATCTCGACGCCGCCGAGCAGCACGAACCGGACCTGGTCACCAAACACGGGCGTGAAGCCGATCATGTTCGTTCCCACCGTCACCGCCCAGAGGGCCAACTGGTCCCATGGGAGTAGGTAGCCGGTGAACGACAGGAGAAGGGTGAACTGCAGCAACATGACTCCGATTACCCAGTTGAACTCCCGGGGCGGTTTGTAGGCCCCGTGGTAGAAGACCCGGGCCATGTGAAGGAATACGGACAGCACCATGAGGTGGGCCGCCCATCTGTGCATGTTGCGCACCAGCAGACCGAAACCGACCGCGGTTTGCAGGGTCTGGATATCGGACCATGCCATGGCGGTAGTCGGCCGGTAGAAGAACATCAGGAAGATGCCGGTGACGGTCAGGTGAATGAACAGGAAGAAACTCAGGCCACCCAGGCAAAGGGTGTAACTGACCTTCACTGCGTGCCGTTTCACCTTCACGGGGTGGAGGTGGTAGAGGACGCTATTCATGATCACGTAGGACCGGTTACGGGGGCTGTCGTTGTAGCCCTTTCGGAAGATCGACCCGGGGCGGAAGATGGAGCTCCAGGCCTGGGAACCCTGGACCTGGTCGGTCAGCTGGCCCAACTGTTCCTGTAGTGCCTGTCCGGCTGGCTTCTTGTCGTCAGCCACGGTGGCAGCTTTCCTGTCGGACGGTCGTTCGTGCGTGCATCGATCAGCCCAACCGCATCCCGTAGCTGTATCCGTGGGTGTTGGTGCGCTGGTGGGCGTCGCCATCGGCCGGCGCGTCGCTGCACTTACCGAGGATGATCACGCCGGTGGGACAACGGTCGACGCACAGGGCACACCGGGTGCACACGTCGTCGTCGATGGTGAAGATCACGTGGTCGCTGGGATCGGTACCCGGTTGTTCGGTACCGACCGAGTCGGCCACGGCGTCCGGGGAAACCATGTGGATGCACTTCCATGGGCAAATGTCGACACAGCCCTCGCACATGATGCATTCGGACTGGTCGATGTGGATGAACGTCTTAACCCGGTTGTTGGTCTCCATCCAGTCGGTGTCGACCTCGCGCAGTACGTAGTCGTCAACGAAGGTCGGGTGTGGCGGGTTGGCGTCGGTGACGCTCATGCTTTCGCCCCCTCCTGGACCAGCGGACGGCCGTACTCGGAGGTGGGCGTCGGGGCGTCCTTGTCCTTGCCTCGGTTCTGCCACTGCTTCCACATCACGACGTTGCCGCCCAGCGCGATGCCGTAGATGGCCACGGCCACCAGGTCCCGGATGACGCGGTAGGGCATGGTGAACGGCAGGGCCCACTCGACGATCCCCCGGTCACCGGTCCACGGGAGTTGTGGGCCGACCAGGTAGCGGTCGGGGCGCCAGTTCAGTTCACTGTCGGCCCAGGTCAGCCACTGGTGGGGGACCACGCCGTAGACCCACCACAGGACGAAGAAGACGTAGGTGGCGAAGAGCATCGCCTCCCCCCACGTGAACGCCTTGTCGACCGGGGTCCGTCTGCGGTACCAGTCGACGCCACCGAGCAGCACCAACAGGACGACGATGGAGGTCATGAAGGCGACCATCGATTTAGGCCCTCCTCGGTGGCTCCGGCGGACTTCGTGAAATAGTGCACAAGGCGTGCGGGCACCATGCTAACGCTTGGATCTCCGTCGCGACGCCCTGACCAACGGCCCGGACGAAGACGACCGGAACATCGATCCCGATGCCGGTTTCTAGCATGACATTGGGGGACCACGGACCTCGTCGAAACGCGCCGGAAAGTGGGTCGGAGCCCGACCGACCACCCGGTCGACACTCCTTCGGACCGCTCCGGTTCTGCGCCCGCGAACCTATGGTCCCCGCTAACCTGCCCGTGTCCCAGACCGGACGACCCCCGTCCCGAGGGTCCCGCCACCACCACCGGACCCGACCGACTCCTCCGGAGCCCAAGTTGACCGAGATCCCCGAACACCTCCTGAAGCGGTCCCAAGCCGCCAAAGCCAAGGCGACCGGCACTCCCGACAAGGCCACGGAGGCATCCACCGAATCGGCAGTTACCCCGGCTGCCCCGGCTGCCCCGGCGACGCCTACTCCCGTCGTAGAGGAGCTACCTGCTCCGCTTGCCCCCTACGTCGCCGCCGCCCAGACCCGCAAGAAAATCCCCTGGTGGGCGGCCAGCGGCCTCCTGCTTCTACCCATCTGGGCCATCTCCTACGTCGGCACCCTGGAACGCCCCCCGCAGGAAGCCACCGGGGTCATGGCCGAGGGGCTACACGTCTATGAGTCCCGCTGCGCCAGTTGCCACGGAGCCACCGGCGCTGGCGGGAGCGGCCACGCCCTGGCGAACGGCGAGGTGCTGGCCACCTTCCCGACCGCGGCGGCCCACATCGAGTGGGTAGCCAAGGGCTCCGACAGTTTCGGTCTCGGCAACCCTTACGGCGCCGCCGACCAGGCTCGCATCGTGGAGGGCGGTATGCCCGGCTGGGCCGACGTCCTGACGACCGAGGAGCTGGTCGGTGTGGTGCTCCACGAGCGGGCCCGTCTGAGCGGTTCCGAAGACGACGCGGCGCTGGCCGAGGCCCTTGACCACGCGATCCACAGTGGTGAGTTGGACCTGCAGGGCCACCTCGACTCGACCACAGTCACCGTCGACGAGATCCAGGCCATCCTGGACTCCGTCGCCCACGACGACGGACACTGATCCCCCGGCTCCCCCGGTGGAGCCGATCCGGACCCCCGTCCACTCCGCAGACCGATGAGCGACCACGTCCGCGACCTGCTGGTCGTCGGTGGCGGCCCGGCCGGGGCGGCCACCGCGTACTGGGCTGCCACCCACGGCTTAGACACGGTGGTCGTCGAGCGCAAGGAGTTCCCCCGCGACAAGACCTGTGGCGACGGCCTCACGCCCCGGGCCGTCCACCAGCTTGAGGAGATGGGCCTCGGGTCGAGGCTTGAGAAATACCACCGGTTCGATGGGCTCCGGGCCATCGCCCACGGCCGGACCCTGGAGATGGCGTGGCCTGACCACCCCACGTACCCGGCCTACGGATATGTGGTCCGACGCTGCGACCTTGACACCTTCGTGGCCGACCACGCGGTGGGTGCCGGAGCCACCCTCCTACAGGGAACCGAAGCAGTCCGACCAATTGACCCACCGTCCGGTTCGCCCGACGGAGCCATCGGCGGCGCCCTGCTGCTCGACAAGGCCAGCGGAACAGAACACCAACTGCGGGCCCGGCACGTGGTGGTGGCCGACGGGGCTAACTCCCGGTTCGGCCGGACCCTTGGCACCGAACGGGACCGGGCCTATCCCATGGGCATGGCCATCCGCGGCTACTTCGAGAGCCCCCTCCACGACGACCCGTGGATCGAGTCCTCCCTGGATGTCCGGGACCGGCATGGCAACGCCATGCCCGGTTACGGCTGGATCTTCCCGGTGGGCAACGGGACCATCAACGTTGGCATTGGGCTGCTGTCCACCTTCCGGGACTACAAGGACATCAACACCAGCCACATGTTCGAGGAGTTCGCCCGGACCCTGCCCGAGCACTGGCAGATCGACCCGACCCGTCCCATCGCCCCGCCAACCGGTGGACGCCTGCCCATGGCCGGATCGGTGGGCCCCAAGGCCGGGCCCAACTGGTTGGTGGTCGGCGACGCCGCCGGCGCAGTAAACCCGTTCAACGGGGAGGGCATCGACTACGCCTACGAGACCGGTCGCCTGGCCGCCTCGCTGATCGCCGAGGCGACGGCCAGGAACGATGACGCCCTGCTCAGCCGGTATCCCGACCTGCTGGATGAGGAGTACGGCCTCTACTTCAAGGTGGCCCGTTTGTTCTCGAAGGTCATCGGTAACCCGACCCTGGTTCGCGAGCTGACCCGTGTGGGTATGCGATCCCGTCCCCTCATGGAGTGGGCACTGCGGATCATGGCCAACCTGTTGCGTGACGAAGAGCGGGGAACCGCCGAAGCGGCCTACTCAGCCATCGCTGGCGTGGTCCGCCTCGTGCCGGATCGACTAGTCGACGCCTGACGGGCTCTCCTGGCATGACCCCCGGTCATCGTCCAGCCGGGGGAGAATGACCGCCGTGAGCCACCCCTTCGACGATGGACTTCCCCTCGGTGGGCCGCCCCACGCCGCCTCGGCCTGGACGGAGCTCGAGGACCACGCCAAGTCGGAGTTCCCCCACCTCCGCGACCTGTTTGCCGATGACCCATCGCGTGACATCCGGATGGGCTTCGAGTGCGCCGACCTTTGGATCGACCTCTCCCACCAAAACGTGACCGACGAGACCATGGGGTTCCTCGTGGACTTGGCAACCCAGCGGCAGGTCGTCGGCACGCTGCAAAGGACCCTGATCGGCGACACGGTCAACTCGACGGAGGGTCGGCCAGCGGTCCACGGTGCCATGCGGAGCCCACGGGCTGTAGCCCAGGGACTCGCCGAGGTTGAGACCGGCAGGGCCACCTTTGGCCGGATGGCTGCACTCGCCTCGGAGATCCGCGACGGCGAGGCTCGGGGAGCTACAGGAAGGACGGTGGAAGCGGTGGTCCACCTCGGGATCGGTGGGAGCCACCTGGGTCCGGCACTGGCCGTCGACGCCCTCCGTCACCTCACTCATCCCGGAGTGGAGGTCCGATTCTCATCGGGCATCGACCCCGACGACCTGAACGAAGCGCTGACCGGTCTGGATCCGGAGACGACCCTCGTCGTGGCCTGCTCGAAATCGTTCACCACCCTTGAGACCCTCACCGCTCTGGACGCTGCCATGGCGTGGTTGTCCAACGGGATCGGGGAGGCAGCTATCGACCACGTGATCGGTGTGACGGCGGAACCCGAACGGGCCCGCTCTCTCGGACTCCCGGAGGAACGGATCCTTGAGGTCCCCCTCGGTGTCGGAGGACGGTTCTCGCTGGGCTCGGCGGTCGGCTTTCCGGTCATGGTCGCCATCGGACCGGAGGCCTTCCATGAGGTGCTCGAGGGGATGCACGTCATCGATGTCCTCTCGGCCGCCGAACCGCCGGAAGAAAACGCCGCCGTCCAGCTAGCCCTCGTCGATGTCTGGAACCGGTGCTTCCTCGGGCGCGGATCCTTGGCCATCGTCCCCTATGCCCACCGGCTGAGACTCTTCCCCGCCCATGTCCAGCAGGTCTCGATGGAAAGCCTCGGCAAGAGCGTCTGCCAGAACAGCGACGACCCGGAGACTGCCACCGGGCCGGTGGTCTGGGGCGCTCCGGGAACTGACGCCCAGCACGCCTTCTTCCAACTCCTCCACCAGGGAACCGACGTGGTCCCGGTCGACTTGATCGCCGTCGCCCGTCCGTTGACCGACGACGACCGGTCGGTTCACGGCCAGGACCTGCTGGTGGCAAACCTCATGGCCCAGGCCGACGCCTTGGCCTTTGGTCGGACGCCCGACGAGGTCAGGGCCGAAGGAGTGCCCGAGGACTTGGTCGCCCACCAGATGTTTCCGGGGAACCGTCCGTCGACGACGATCCTCATGCCCGAACTTTCGCCGTCCACCCTCGGCCAACTGATCGCCCTCTACGAGAACCGTACGATCGCCATGGCCGCCCTGCTCGGCCTTAACTCGTTCGACCAGTGGGGGGTCGAACTCGGCAAGGAACTGGCCACCCGCATAGGCGATCGCCTAACCAACCGGGACGGCGCCCAGGACTCGTCTGCGACGGAGTTGCTGAGGCGCTACCGCTCCCTGCGGGAGGGCTGACCCGAGGCGGTCAAGACAGGTCGGCGACTACCGCCTCGGCAGCTGCCCCCGCCACCTCCGCCGTCTCGTCAACCACGGCATCAGAGTGGGCGAGGCTGGGAAACATCGCCTCATAGGCCCCGGGAGCTAGGGCCACGCCCCTTTCCAGGAGGGAGTGAAACACCATCGGGTAGAGGCCGTTCTCGGCCAGAGCCTTCGCCTCGTCGAAATCGGACGGCGCCACGTCGCCGAAGTAGATGCCGAGCAGGGAACCCACCCGCGGGAGTACTGAGGCCAACCCAGCGGTGGTGAACGCGTCAGCCAGCCCGGCGGCCAACCGGGCTGTGGTCGCGGCCAGTCGATCGAAGGCTCCGTCGTCGAGGAGTTCCAGCGTGGTCCTCCCTGCCGCCATAGCCAACGGATTCCCAGACAGGGTGCCTCCCTGGTACACGCCTCCCAGCGGCGCGAGGTGCTCCATCACGTCCCACCGGCCTCCGAAGGCTCCGACCGGTAGACCCCCGCCGATGACCTTGCCGAAGCACCACAAGTCGGGGGTGACACCGAATCGCTCGGCCGCCCCTCCCCGAGCCAGGCGGAACCCGGTAATGACCTCGTCGAAGACGAGCAGGGCCCCGGCCGCGTCGCAAGCCGACCGCAGACCTTCAAGGAACCCAGGAGCCGGCGCGACAAGGCCCATGTTGGCGGCCACCGGCTCGACAATGACCGCGGCCACCGTGTCGTCCACATCGGGCAACACGTTGTAGGGAGCGACGATGGTGTCGGCCACCGCGCCGGCAGTGACCCCGTCGCACCCGGTCAGGCCCTGGTTAGCCACGCCGCTGCCTCCGGCTGCCAGTAGGGCGTCGCCGTGGCCGTGGTAACAACCGGCAAACTTCACGATGCCCGACCGGCCGGTGGCGCCCCGGGCTAGGCGGATGGCCGACATGGTGGCCTCGGTACCCGACGAGACAAACCGGACCGACTCCAGTCCGGCGATGCGGTCCACCACCATCTCGGCCAAGACCACTTCGGCTTCGGTGGGGGCACCGTAGGAGGTCCCGTTGGAGGCAGCACGGGCGATCGACTCAAGGACTGCCGGGTGGGCGTGGCCCAGGATGCCCGGGCCGTACGACTGCACGTAGTCGATGTAGCGCTTCCCGTCGGCGTCCCACACGTACGGGCCGTCGGCCCGCTCCACAAAGTACGGGGTGCCACCCACCGAACCGAAGGCCCTGACCGGCGAGTTGACGCCTCCCGGGATGACCCGGACGGCACGTTCGAAGAGGAGCCGGTTGGCGTCCATCAAGGGTTCAGCCCTGCAGGATCTCGGCGGCCCGGCCAGCCAGGTAGGTCAGAATGAAGTCGGCCCCCGCCCGGCGGATGGCCAGGAGGTGCTCCATGCCCACCGCGTCGCCATCCAACCAGCCGTTGGCGGCCGCCGCGGCCACCATGGCGTACTCGCCGCTCACGTGGTACGCAGCTACCGGCACGTCGACCGAAGCCCGAACGTCGGTGATGACGTCCAGGTAAGCCAGTGCCGGCTTCACCATGACCATGTCGGCGCCTTCCTCCAGGTCCGCACCCACCTCGACCATGGCCTCCCGGGCGTTGGGCGGGTCCTGCTGGTAGCCACGTCGGTCCTCTCCCCCGACGATCTCGACATCGACGGCGTCTCGGAACGGTCCGTAGAGGGCCGAGGCGTACTTGGCGGCGTAGGCCAGGATCGCCGTCTGGTGGTGGCCGGCGTCGTCCAGGGCGGTCCGGATGGCCCCGACCTGGCCATCCATCATCCCGGACGGGGCAGTCACGTCGACCCCGGCGTCGGCCTGGGCCACCGCGGCCCGTGCGTAGAGCTCGAGCGTGGCGTCGTTGTCCACCGAACCATGGCCGTCCAGGACCCCGCAGTGGCCGTGGTCGGTGTACTCGTCGACGCACAGATCAGCTAGGAGAACCATGTCGTCGCCCAGGTCGTCTCGAAGGTCCCGGAGGGCGACCTGGACGATCCCGTCGGGGTTCCAGGCCTCGGAGCCCACGGCGTCCTTTCGCTCGGGGATCCCGAAGAGGATGACGCCCGGGACGCCGAGGTCGCGCAGGGCGGATACCTCAGCCCGCAGGCTGGCCCGGGTGTGCTGGAACACCCCGGGCAGCGAAGCCACCGGCTGGGGCTCGTCGATGCCCTCCCGGACGAACAGGGGGGCCACAAGGTCATCGACTGAGAGGCGGGTCTCAGCCACTAGGCGGCGGAGGGCAGCGGTTCGGCGCAGGCGACGGGGGCGCGAAACGGGGAAGGTCACCCCCCGAGCCTACGGACGTCAGCCCGGAGGCGACGAGGCAGCAGCCCAGGCCAGCACGGAGTCCACCAGCCCGGCCACCGAGTGGGGTTCGGCCTCGACGACCGTGAACCCAAGCTGCCGTGCGACGGCGGCGCTGATCGGGCCGATGCAGGCCGCGGTAGCAGGCGTCGGGCCGCCGGCAAGATCGTGGTACCTGCGGACGGTCGACTGGGCGGTGAAGGTGACCAGGTCGGCTGACCGGGCCTGTTCGCGTATCTCCGGATCCACATCCGGGACCACGTTCCGATAGGCGACCACGACGTCGACCTCCCATCCAGCGTCCCGGAGCCCGTCGGGCAGGACGTGGCGGGCCGTCTCGGCCCGAGCCAACAGGACGCGTCCGGTTCCGTCGGATGGGGGGAAGGCTTCCAGCAGACCCTCGGCCACCGCCCGGTCGGGGATCAGGTCGACCGGGTGTCCGGCCTCCAACAGCGGTTGGGCAGTCTTGGGTCCGATGGCGGCCAGGCGGGCCATGGTTGGACTGGACAACCTGTCGGCCACTCTCCGGGCCCCGTTGGGTGAGGTCACGACGATCCAGTCGTAGCGATCGGCCCGGGCCAGGGCGGCTGATAGGGCCTCCCCACCGTCCGCCGATTCCTCGATGGACACCACCGGCAACTCGACCACCTTGGCCCCGTGGTCAGCCAGCGCTGTCGACAGGCTGCCTGCCTGGTCGGTGGCCCGGGTCACGACCACCGTGCGACCGATTAGCTGACTCATCCGGCCTCCATCAGCCCGATGCCGCCGCGATCGTCGAGAAGGTGACGGGCTACAGCTCGGCCCAACCTCTCTCCATCGACTGACTGGCGTTGCTCGCGAATCAGCACCGAACCATCGGAGGAGGAGAGGGCACCGATGAGCACCACCTCGTCACCGTCCAGTACGGCGTGGGCGGCGATCGGGAGGTCACAGCCTGCGCCCAACTCGGCCAGGAAGGCCCGCTCGGCGTCCACGGCCCGGCGGGCCACCGGGTCCTCCACGGCCTTTAGGACCTCGCCTACGTCGACGTCACCGGAGCGGCATTCGACGGCCAGCGCCCCTTGGGCCACCTGGGGTAGCAGGACCGTCGGGTCGAGGCGATCGACGATGTCGGGCACCAGTCCCAGCCGGTCCAGGGCGGCGGCGGCCACCACTACGGCGTCAAACCCCTCCGCCTTGGACAGCCGTGTCTCAATGTTGCCCCGCAGCCCCGAGAAGGCCAGATCGGGGCGGAGGTGGGACAGGTGGGCCCGACGCCGGATGGACCCGGTGGCCACCGTGGCCCCTGGTCCCAGGTCGGCCCACCGGCAACCCACTAGGGCGTCGCGGGCGTCGGCCCGCTCGGGCACGGCGGCCAGCACCAGGCCGTCGGGCGTGGCAGCTGGTAGGTCCTTGGCCGAGTGGACAGCTACATCGGCCCGTCCGTCGAGCACCGCGGCCTGGACCTCTTTCACAAAGACCCCCTGTCCCCCCATCTCATCTAACGGGGTGACCTGGTCGCGGTCTCCGGCGGTCTCCACGACTACCGGTTCGAGAGTGACGTCGGGGAGGACGGTGGCCAGCAGCTCGGCCAGCCGGTCGACCTGCCAACGGGCCAACGCGCTTCCCCGGGTGGCTGCCCGGATGCGCACGGCGCCCGCCTCTGTCCTAGAGGTCGAAGAGGTCGCGTAGGGCCTCGGCCAACCGTTCGCCGCGGGCTGAGCCGGCGGCGTCCTTCATCCGGACCGTCGGCTCGTGCAAGAGCTTGCCCACGATCCCGGCAGCCAGCGCCTCCACGGCCTCCTTCTGGCGGGGATCCAGATCACCCAGCCGAGCGGCCAGGCGCTCCAGTTCGCCAGCCCGTACCTCCTCGCCACGGTTCCGGAGGCTGGACACCAGAGGGGCCACCGACCGGGCCGTTGACTCGTCGACGTAGCGGTCCAACTCAGCGTCCACGATGGCCTGTACGGCGGCGATCTCGCGCTGGCGTTCTCGAATGCCAGCCTCGGCGAAGGCTCGCAGGTCGTCCATATCCAGAAGCGTCACGCCGTCGATCTCGCCGGCCGTCGGGTCCACGTCGCGGGGCACCGCTATGTCCACGACGAGGAGATTCCGTCCGTCGCGCCGACCGACCACGGTAGCCAGGTCTCCGTGCTCCAGGATTACGGCCGACGCTCCGGTGGAGGTCAGGAGCACGTCCACCGTGGCCAGGTGCCGGGGGAGATCATCTAGGCGGACCGGTGTCCCACCAAGGCGTTCGGCCACGTCGACGGCCCGCTCCCAGGTGCGATTGGCGACCAGGATCCCGGCCACACCACCGCTGTGAAGGGCACGGGCCAAGCCCTCACCCATCTCACCGGCCCCCACCACCAGTACCTGGCGGCCTTCCAGGCCTCCGAGACGCTCGGTGGCCATGGCCACTGCGGCCTGGGAGACCGACGTGATGTTCCGGGAGATTGCAGTATCGGTCCGGACCCGCTTCCCCACCTCGAGTGCGTGGCGAAACAGTGGGTTCAGGACCGGGCCGACCGAGTCCTCGGTAGCCGCCGTTTCCCACGCGCTGCGTACCTGCCCGAGGATCTCGTGCTCGCCCAGCACGGCCGAGTCCAGGCCGGAAGCCACTGAGAACAAGTGGCGAGCCGCGTCGGCGTCGTAGAGGCCGGTCAGATAGTCGGAGAACTCCTCGGGCGCTACGTGGGAGGACTCGGCGAAGAAGTCTCGGATGTCCTGATAGGCGCCGTGGAACTTCTCGGCGAAGGCGTAGACCTCAATCCGGTTGCAGGTCGACAGGACGACGGCCTCGGTGACGTGCTCGCGCGAGCCCAGGTCGGCCAGCGCCTTGGGCAGGCGGGATGCCGGGACCGTCATCCGCTCCAGTAGGTCGAGCGGCACGGTGCGGTGGTTCAGACCAACTACGACGACCGACAAGGACCGGGACTCCTGGTTCGGAGGTGGTTCGACCCGGGGGTCGGACTACCGATGGCGGGGTGGGGGAACGGTACGTGGTCGCGCCGTTCAGGGGGGCCAGCATTCCCCATCGCGGGGTTGCTTTCCAACCCTGCGGCACGGCGGGTACAACGCGGGTCTGACATAACAGCCGCCTATCCGGCGACCCGACCCATGATGGGGTCGTCGTCCGAACGGCGGTGTTGGTGATAACCGAGGATCTGGAGCTCGGTGGCCAGGTCGACCTGGCGAAGGCCGACGTGGCCGGGCACGACGACGACGGCCGGCGCGAAGTTGAGGATGGATCGGATCCCGGCGGCTACTAAGCGGTTGGCGGCCTCTTGGGCGGCATGGGCCGGAGTGGCCACGATGCCCACAGTGCTCCCAGTCTCAGTTACCAGGGTCCCGAGGTCGTCCACCGAACGTACGACCTTGCCGGCGATTCGTCGGCCGACCACTGCCGGGTCGGCGTCGACCAAGCCAGCCACCGGGAACCCGCCGGCCACGAAGCCGTCGTAGCTGCTGAGGGCCCGTCCTAGGTTGCCGACGCCCACGATGATCACTGGGCTGGGCTCGTCGCCTCCCAGGACCAGGGAAATCTCGGTGATCAGGTGGTCAACGTCGTAGCCAACCCCGCGGGTCCCGTGGGCGTGGAGGTAGGACAGGTCTTTGCGGACATTGGCCGCGTTCACCCCGGCCAAATCGGCCAGTTCCACCGAGGACACCGTCTCCACCCCCGCCTCGGCCCGGTCGACCAGGCCCCGGAGATAGAGGGGCAGGCGGGCAACGGTGGCCCCAGGAATGGGCTCGCTCGGTTCCAATCCTGCGGCTGCTGCCATGACCGAAAATCTAGACGCTTGTGCACCATTTCACATGGCACAGCCGATAATCGTGCCCTACCCGCAGTGACCGGCACGGACCTCGGGTGCCGGTGGTTCCGGATCCGCCAATACCGTGCGGAAGGTGAGCCACCAGATCGCCCTCGCCGCGGCGGCCACCCTCGTGTCGCTGGCCTTCGCCGCCACGGTATTCGAGCGCTGGCTGGACCGGCGGCGCCCCCAGGACCTGGCCTGGGCGACGGCGCTGGGGCTGTTCGCCGCCGGTGCCGCTTCGCTCTGGTGGGGGGCGTCGGCCGGATGGTCTCCCGGGTCCTTCCGGGCCTTCTACGCCTTCGGTGCCGTGCTCAACGTGCCCGTACTGGCCCTGGGCACCGTCTACCTGCTGGTCGACCGACGTCGGGCCGACCGGATCGCCCAACTCACCGTGGTGGCCTGTGCCGTGGCCGCCGGCGTCGTGGTGGCTGCGCCGATCGAACCGGGCTTCGCTTCGGACGTCCTCCCACAGGGCAGTGACGTGTTCGGCGCCGGTCCCCGGGTGGTGGCCGCCGTGGCCTCCTCGGTCGGTGCTCTGGTGGTGATCTTGGGCTCGCTCTGGTCGATGGTCCGCCTGCTGCGCTCCTCCGCTCCGAAGGCCCGCGCAGGGGCCCTGGGCAACGGCCTGATCGTGCTCGGTGCGCTAGTGCTCAGCGCTGGCGGGCTGTTGAACTCGGTGCTCGACGAGATGACCGGCTTCGCCGTGTCGCTCCTGGTTGGCATCTCGCTGATCTTCGCCGGCGCCCTGGTGGCCACCGGCTCCCGGAGGAGGAGCTGAGCCGTCCGTTCAGTCGACCAGTAGGACGAACTGCACGACGGCAGCACCCAGGATGGCGGTCAGCAGTAGAGCCACCACGATCGTGGTCCCGTGGCGCATCAGGCCTCCCCCGGGGCATGGGAAACAGGCCGGTCGCCGAGGTGGACCGACGTGGCGGACCGGTCGGAATCGGCGCCCACGGTGAGGACCACGGAGGCTCCGGCCACCAGCCCCAGATCGGCCGCCGCCGAGGCCCGGGCGGCCACTACGGACACCAGACCACACGAGTCGACCAGGACGCCCAGCCCACCGGCCGGGACGTCGTCGTAGGCCAAAACCCGCTGGGCGGGAACAAGTCGGTCAGCCAGTCGGATCCCGAACCGGTCTCCCGGTCCCAGGCCGTCCAGTTCCTCAGGACCCACGTTCAGCTGGATGTTGCCGAACCGGTCGATCCACAGCACCTCGGCGTGCAGGCCGTCGACCTCGGCCACGGCCACCGGGAGGACGCCGGGGAACAGGCCGGCCGGCTGGATCTGGTCTCCCAGTTCGGCCAGGTCCACCCCGGTTGCCAGGTGAGCGGCCACCGGCGCAAAGACGTCACGACCGTCGAAGGTCGAACCGGGGGTCGGAAGGTGCCAGGCCGGGTCGGTCAACGAAACGGCCCGGTCGGCGCCCCCCACCATGGCCACGGCCGGAGCCAGCAGGCCGTTGTCTGGGCCCACTAGCACCGACTCCCCGTCACCCACCTCGACAGCCACCGCTCGTCGGTCGGTTCCCACCCCGGGATCGACGACGGCCAGTACCACACCCGGACATAGATACTGGGCGCTCCGGGCCAGGGCCAGGCCACCGGCCCGCACGTCGTGGGCGGCGATCCCGTGGGTGACGTCCACGATCACCGCGTGGGGGGCGATGCTGCGGAGCACCGAGTGGACGACCCCGACGAACTCGTCGTCGATCCCGTAGTCGGAAAGAAACGAGATGGTGTCGTGGCGCCGGCCCACGATCAGCGGTCACCCAGCTCGCGGGACCGCTCGGTGGCCGCCGCGACTACGCCTCGGACCAGGTCCCGGAAGCCTCCGGCCTCGAACACGGCTAGGCCGGCGGCCGTGGTCCCGCCTTCGGAGGTGACGTTCTCTCGGAGGGTGGACGGTGGGTCGTCCGACCGGCACAGCAGTGTGGCAGCACCCAGCAGGGTCTGCTCGGTTAGGGCCACGGCGACGTCCCGCGGGAGGCCCTCGGCCTCCCCAGCGTCGATCAGCGCCTCGGCCAGGAGGAAGAGGTAGGCGGGCCCGGAACCGGACAGGCCAGTGACAGCGTCCAGCAGCGCCTCCTCAACGACGACGACCTCACCCACCGCTGCCAGGATCCCCGTCGCCCACTCCAGGTCGGCGGGTGTCGCCGCCCGCCCGCCGGCCACCGCGGCGGCGCCCTGGCCAACCAGCGCCGGGGTGTTGGGCATCACCCGTACCACTGGGACGTCGTTGCCTAGGACGGCCTCCATGGCCTCGGTCCTCACGCCGGCGGCGATCGACAGCACACGGGGAACCCCGAGGGTGGCCAATTCGTGGCACACATCGACCACCACGTGGGGCTTAACTGCCACCAGGGTGTCAACGTCGGCCACCGGCGCCTCGCCGCAGGAGATCCCGGCCACTGCGTCGGCCAGGACCCGGCGACGGTCCTCGTCGGGCTCCACGACATGAAGTTCGCCCGGAGTGGCCCATCCGTCGGCCACTAGGCCGCCGAGCAGCGCCTCGCCCATCTTTCCGCCGCCGATCACCTGGAGTCTCGTGGCCACGAGTCGAACCTACTGGCTCCGGTCCTGCGGGAGCCGAGCCGTCGGCAAGATCCGGGAGCGGCCAACGATGAGGGCGATGCTGGCCACTACGACGCCGGCTGCCACCAGAACGGTCCCGGTAGTCCACCAGCCGATGGCCGCCCCGACGACCATCGGCCCGGTGGTCTGGCCGATCCGGAGGCCGCCTACCCAGAAGGCCATAAGGGCCCCACGGAGGCGTTCGGGGGCCTGTTCGGCAACCAGGTCCTGGAGGGTCGGGATGGTGGCACCCTCTGCCAGGCCGTAGACGGCGGCCGCGGCCACCAGCAGCCAAAGGTTGCCGAGTCCCATGGCCACAAAGGTGGCGGCGAACACCCCTAGGCCCACGGCCACCATGGCCCTGATCGACATCCGGGCCCGGAACCAGGTCACAACCAGCGCGGTGACAGTGGAGGTCACGGCGGGAACGGCGGCCACGATTCCCCGTTTCGTCGGTCCAAGCCCGAATACCTCGTCGAGGTGAATTGGAATGAGGGTTAGGAACACCCCGAACATGACAAAGAAGGTCAGCGAGCCGAGAACGATGGCCATGGCGTTCACGGGAACCGACAGCTCGGCTAGGGCGTCGCGGAGTTGTCGTCCCACCGGGTCCGTTCGACCCTCCCACGGGTCGTGGAGCGAACGGGCCACTACGGCCCCCACCACGAGGGCCAGGCCGTAGTAGGCGAAGTTCCACCGCCAACCGAACAGGTCGGTGGTAGCTCCACCGAGGAAGGGGAACACGGCCAAAACGGCCGTGATGACCGCCGAGTTCTGCCCGAGGAGGCGGGTTCGCTCAGTCCCCGACCAGTGGTCGGTGATCAGCACAACGACCAGGTTGATGAGGCCCGCCGACCCCAGACCCTGGACGACCCGGACGGCCAGCAGCCACCTGAACGACGGGCTGAACCCGCCCAGGCTGCCGAAGACCCCGAAGATCAGGAGGCACGGGACGAGGACACGCTTGCGCCCGTAACGGTCGGCTAGGAACCCGATGGCCGGGGCGGCCACGATCCCGATGACCGTCCCGGCGGCGATCAACATCCCAGCCCGCCCGATTGGCTCCCCGAAGGACTCCAGGATCTCCGGGGTGGAGCTCATCAGGACCGAGTTGTTGAGCAGTGCCATCGCCGTGACGGCGAAGACCAGCAGCCGGGAGGGAGGCCCGGTCCGAACGGAGGTCACCTGGCCGTCCGTTCGGGCCTGACCTCCACGTCAGCCCCCGAACCGGCTGGCGAACCCGATACGCAGCGCCGGGCGGAAGCACTGTTCGATGGCCGTCCACACTGTGCCCAGCAGCCGGTCCAGCACCTGGTGATCCACCGTGCCCGCTGGAATAGCCCCGACCAGGAACACGGCTTCCTCCTCACCCACGCAGAACGACACCCCGACCAGGCCGCGGTTGCGCCGCAACAGGTGCTCGTGGAACGCCGCGTGGTTCTCCTCGGGAGCGGGCATGACGTAGGTCTCGTGGTGCAGCATCCGCTGTCGGAGCGAGAGGCGAATGGTCGAGGCGTCCTTTTCCTCCCCGACCAGCCGGGCCAACCAGCGTCGGTCGGTCGACCCGCCGTCGTGGTCACGTTCGACGGCGGCCAGGACCGGGTTCTCGGCCAGGGTCCGGTCAAACCACCCGTCGATGAGCGCCTCGAGGGTGTCGAGCTCGACGGGTCCGAGCGGTCGTGCTTCGTCGGACACCGTCAGGCGCAGTCCACGAGGGTCCGCGACGTCAGGTCATCGCAGATCCTTCGGAGCCTCGCCGCGGTGGCCGACCAGGTGTAGGACCACGACCGTTCGGTCGCTGCGGCCGACATGCGTGATGCGACCACGGGATCGTCCAGGATTCGGGCCACGTGGACGGCGTAATCCACCGGATCCCGGCCCTCAATCAGGTAGCCGGTCTGGCCGTCGTCGACCAACGAGCGAAGGCCGCCAACCGCCGCGGCCACCACGGGGATGCCACACGCCGCAGCCTCCAGGGCTACCAGACCGAATGACTCGGACCGACTCGGCATGACCACCACGTCAGCGGCCCGGTACCAGTAGGCCAGCGAGTGGTGGGGTTGCGGGGGGACGAACTGGACGCGGTCGGCCAGGCCGTGGGACTCGGCGACCTCGCGGACACGACGCTCCTCGTCGGAACCGTCGCTACCGCTGGCTCCGCCGACCACCACTAAGCGGGCGTCGTCCCGGCCCAGCTCGGCCAGGGCCCGCACGGCCACGTCGACGCCCTTGAGAGGCTGGATACGACCTGCGAACAGCAGGACCGGACCGGACCCCAGGCCGGTGGCCCGCCGGGCCACGACCTGCGGACCCGGATTAAAGAAAGCATGGTCAACGCCTGGCGGGACAACCTCGATGCGGTTCGGGTCCGCCCCGTAGAGCTCCACTAGCTGGTCGGCCTCCTCCGGGCCGTTAGCCAACATCAGGTCGGAGCAGCCCACCACGGCGGTCTCAGCCTCGACGCGACGGAGTGGCTCCGGGTCGCCCGTCTCGGCCTTGACCCGGGCCAAGGTGTGGAACGTGGTGATGAGCGGAAGGTCCAACTCGTGCTTTAGCCGGTGACCGGCCACCCCACTCAGCCAGTAGTTGGCCAGGATCCCGTCGTGGTCGGGGTAAATGTCTAGGTGGTCGGCCACGCCGTCGGCGAACTCGTCCACCACGGCCAGCAGGTCCTCCTTGGGAAGGTCGTGGGCGCCGGCCTCCACGTGAACGACCCGGAAGCCGGGCTCCACATCGACCACGGTGGGCACGTCGGCGTCCACCCGACGGGTGAACACCGTGGATCGTCCACCAGCCTGGGAGAGGGCGGAGGCCAACTGGCGGACGTAGACGTTCATCCCACCACCGTCACCGGACCCGGGCTGGACCAGCGGCGAGGTGTGTAGCGAGAGGACGGCCAGTCGACGCACGGCTCAGCCCCCCGAGACCGGCGGGATCAGGGCTACCTCGTCGTCGGTACCCACGACGTCGGTGGCTGTCGCCGACTCGCCGTTCAGCCACACCCGGCAGGTGGCAGCCATCCCAGCGAACCCTTGTCCGAACTTCTCGTCGGCCGCCGCGAGTACGTCCCCCACGGTGTCCCCGGGGACGTCGATCTTTCCGGTTCCGGCGGCGACCCGAACCGAAGCAAAGAGGCGCAGCACGGCCATCCGGTCAGTGTATGGACGAGCCTTGCCGGCACCCCGTTCGGGACCTGACCACTGAAGCCGTCGCCGACCGCCGCTACCGTCGCCGCCCATGACCCGCTTGCTCGTCGTCCGTCACGGCCAGTCGGAGTGGAACGCCATCGGTCGATGGCAGGGGCGGGCCGACCCGCCACTGACCGATGAGGGTCGGCGCCAGGCGGCTGACGCGGCAAAGGTCCTCGGGACGTTCGACGCCGTGGTGGCCTCACCTCTCGTCCGGGCCGTTGAAACGGCTGCCGTCCTGGCCGACCACTTGGGGATCGGACCGATACTGGTGGACGCCGACCTGATGGAACGTGACGCCGGCGAGTGGCAGGGCCTCACCCGAACCGAGATCGAGTCCGGCTGGCCCAACTTCCTGGAATCCGGACGCCGACCCCCCGGCTACGAGACGGATCAGGCCATGGGGGCCCGGGTCCGGGCCGCGCTGGACCGGGTGTCGGACCAGGTGGGCGACGGCGACGTGCTGGTCGTCTCCCATGGCGGTGTGGTGTATGCCTTGGAGGAAGCCTGTGGGGAACCGTGGCGCAGGGTCCCCAACCTCGGGGCCCGGTGGTTCGACTTGTCGGGCGGTGTCCTCACGGTGGGCCACCGGGTGGAGTTGATCGCCGACGGGACCATCCCCGACGTGCTCTGACGGGACCGTCCCTAGGTGGGGTCCGAAGCCTCGTCGTCTAGGCGGGCGGCAACCGCCCCGTAGCCCTCCAGGTCGCCGGAATCCACCCGGTCCATGGCCGCCTCGATGGTGGCCAGGTCGGCCTCTAGGCGCTCGAGCATGGCGTCGTCCACTTCCGGCACCGGGTCGGCCGACGGCTGGTCCGGTTCCCGGTCGGATGCTGGAGGGGTCGGATCGGCCACGGCGGCGAGAGTACCGTCGCCCGGTGGCCACCCCGCTGATCCTCCTCCCTCCCTCTGAGGGCAAGGCGGGAGGAGGCACTGGCTCACCGTGGGCCGATTCTCCGCAGTCGTTCCCTGACCTGTCCGTGCACCGCCGGAAGGTCATAGCCGCCCTGGCCGACGCCATGGCCGGGCCGGTCGAAGCCCGGTCCCGGATCCTCGGGGTGGGCGCGGCCAAGGCCGACGAGGCCGCGGCGGCTAATAGGTCCGTGGATTCCGCGTTAACCCTTCCAGCCATCCAGCGCTACACCGGCGTCCTCTATGACGCTCTCGACTATCCCGCTCTGTCGGCGGCCGTCCGACACGGGGTGGACCGCCAGGTGGTCATCTTCTCGGGACTCTGGGGTGCGGTGAGACCAGCCGATCCGATCCCGGACTACAAGCTGAAAATGGGGGCGACGCTGCCCGGGTTGGGAAAGCCGGCCCGCTTCTGGAAGCCACTCCTCACCGACGCCCTGACTGGAGCCGCGTCGGGCACAGTCTGGGACCTCCTCCCCAACGAGCACACTGCGGCCTGGGATCCGACGGTCGCCGGCCGTCGGATCCGGGTGCGATTCCTGGACGACGTCGAGAAGGGTGGGGAGCGCACGCTGGTCACCGTGTCGCACTGGAACAAGTTGCTGAAGGGCGCTCTGGTGCGCCACGTCGTGGAGCGCGGCCTGGACGACCCTGAAGACCTTGTCGGCTTCCAACACCCCGAGGGCTACCGCTACGAACCGTCGCTCACCGTGGTCGACGGCTCCACGACCGAGGTCGCCCTGGTGTCCCGGCGTTGACCGCTACGGGCCGAGGACGCGGTCCAGGTAGTCGTTGGTGAAGCGGCGGACTGGGTCGAGGCGGTCTCGGGCAGCTTGGAACCGATCCCACTGCGGATAGCGGTCGGCCAGCACGTCCGCATCCTGGAAGTGGAGCTTGCCCCAGTGGGGCCGGCCGTTGTAATCGTCCATGATCGCCTCCACCCCTCTGAAATATTGGTCGTACGGCGTTCCTCGAAAGACATGGACGGCGATAAAGCAGGAATCCCGCCCGGCTGCTGTCGATAGCGGAATGTCGTCACCACCTAATATCCGGAACTCGATCGGGAAACTGATCGGTCGGTCCAGCGTGTCGATTAGTGCCCGTACCCGACTGAACGCTTCAAGTCCGTCTTCGCGAGGCACGGCATACTCCATCTCGTAGAAACGAACCCGCCGCTCACTCGCGAAAACCTCGTATGAGGTCGTTAAGTACTCGGCTCGACCGCCCTTCTCGAACACCAAACCGTTGAGCCTTGGTATGAGCGACGGTTGGAGCCGCCCAAGGTGGTTCATGGCCCCAAAGGCCACGTTCTCCAGCAACTCCTTGTTCTTGAACCGCTTCCACCGGCGACGCATCGAGTGACGGAGATCCCGGGCCGGTGGCGGCGTATCGGTAGTGCGCATGTTGCGCTTTACCTGGGCGAAGCCGGTATGGGGCATCCAGAAGAACTCGACATGGTCGGTTGTGTCCGCCCATCCGTCAAACGACGTCACGACTTCATCGATGGGGAGGATTTCCTCTACGGCATGCAGGTTGAACACCGGGACGCATTGCAGGGTCACCTCGGTGACAATGCCCAGGGCACCAAGACCCACCTGAGCTACGTCGCGTAGGTCAGGGTCGTTGTCGTCATCGAGGACTACGACCGATCCGTCGCCAACCACCAACCGCAGCCCCACTACCCCCGCAGCGATCGACTGGAAGCCGAGGCCAGTGCCGTGGGTTGATGTTGAGATGGCGCCGGCCACCGACTGGTAGGCGATGTCCCCGAGGTTGGGCATAGCCAATCCCCGAGCATCAAGCCTGGGGTTGAGGTCGAACAGGCGGGTGCCAGCCCGCACCCGCACCCGGCCACTGGTGTCGTCAACCGCCTCGATCCCAGTCAGACCGTCGAGGCTGACCAGCACGTCATCAGTCCGGGCAATGGGAGTGAACGAGTGGCCAGCCCCCACGACCCGTACCCGCAAGCCGTCGGCCGTCGCCCGTCGCACCAGATCTCCGACCTCGGACTCCGACGCCGGTCGTTCTATGCGGACCGGCCGGCTGCTCTGATTACCGGCCCAATTTCGCCACGAACCATCAGCCCTGATCCCACCGCCTCTGGAACCGCTCACCCGCTCACCAGCCTCGAAGGTCAACCGGCCAAGACTCGAACACCTCGGCATCGCCGCCAGCTTCGGCATCATCAACGAGGTGGAGCAGCTCGTGGTTGGAGATCGTCGGATCGATGTGGGCTGGCCGCAGACCGACCCGATCACCAACCGACCACGAACCTCCAGCCACCGTCGTGTGCTCATCGGAGCAAAACTGAACTGTGGCGACTCCACCGAAATCGTCGACGAGACGCGGATCGCCGCTGTCCATAGCCAAGGCCTTCAAACCCCCGTCTAGTGCCGCGTGGCGACCGGACCGGACCGACACCGCCGTAGTGAGCAACACCAACCCCTCTTTGAAAGGCAAATCAAGCCGCGCGTAATCACCGTCCATCAGCACGAACGAACCAGCCTGGAGTTCGGTGACCACGTGGTTGCAGTCCCACGTGCCTGTCCCCCCTCCGGAGACCACATCGCCTCCGACATCGGCGTGGGCCCCGACCAGCACGGACATGGCCTGAACCGTGCGAGCCTCGCGCTCGGTTCGATCGACCACGTGCTGGGCATGTCCCTCGTAGCCCATCACCCCGCGCACCACTAGCCCGGCAGCCCGTGCCTCGTCAGCGAGGCGACCTGCATTGGAGGGGTCACACCCGCAGCGGGGCATCCCTACGTCCACATCGACAATCACCTCTCGGACGCCCCCACCCGCCGCGGCAGCAATCGTCTCCGCTGAGTCGATAGCCACAGTCACCCGGGCCGTTCCGGCGTCCACCAAGGCACCCAGACGGGCCAGTGCTCGCCGATCAACCACCTCGTTGGCCAGCAGCAGGTCCTCTCCTAGGCCGGAGGCAGCAAGACCTTCCAGTTCGCGCACTGTGGCGCAGCAAAAGCCGGCGTGACCGACGGCCGCGAGACGAGCGGCCAGAGCGGTGCACTTGAATGCCTTGGCGTGGGGGCGCAAAGCCGGTCCCGGTCGGGCCGTCGACATGATGGCCATGTTGGCGTCCAGCACGCCGGCATCAGCCAACAGGGCCGGGGTAGTCAGGTCGCCGGCCCGCATGAGTTCAGTTCCGTCGGGCCTCGGCCCAAGACATTCCCCGCTGCTCGTCGATCTCGCGAGGTAGGCCTAGTACCCGCTCGGCGATGATGTTGCGTTGCACGGCAAATGTGCCACCACCAAGGGTAAGGGCCGGCGAGAAGATGAACCCGTAGTGCCAGATTGACGAGACTTCAGGGAACTGCTGGTTGCCCAATCGATTTTCTGTCGTTCCCTCCGTCTTTGATGAGGCCAGCTGGCCCGCTGGGCCGGAACCGACGAGCATCCCGGAAGCGCCGACAACCTCCTTGGCCATCTCCATCACGTGCTGGCCGTGCTCATCGGCCATGGCCTTCTGGATGGACGCCTCGGGCCCCGGTTCTTTCCCGGCAATGCGGGCCGTGAGCGTCCGCAAGCGGTTCAGGCGAAGCACCTCTGACTCGGAGTAGAGAGTGCTGAGGCGTTGGCGGACTACCGGATCGGTTTCTCCACCGCCCCGACGGATCAGTTCGAGCAAGTCGTCGGCCGACGGTCCCTCTCCCCACAACGAACCGGCCGACGACAGTGAGACCCGCTCGTTGGCCAGCGTTACTCGGGCCAGGCGCCAGCCGTCCCCCTCGGTGCCGACCAAGTTTTCGACCGGGATCCGGACATTGTCAAAGAACACCTGGTTGAAGGAGTGGGCCGTGGTGGCATCGATGATCGGTGTCATCGTGAGCCCCGGCAGGTCTGTCGGGCAAATGAAGTACGAGATGCCTTTGTGCTTTGGCTGGTCGGGATCGGTTCGGGCGATGAGGATCCCAAACTTGGACACGTGACCTCCACTCGTCCAGATCTTTGAGCCGTTGACCACGTACTCGTCGCCATCCCTGACGGCCCGGGTACCCAGGTTGGCCAGGTCGGAGCCGGCGTCCGGTTCGCTGAACATCTGGCACCAGAACTCCTCGCCGGTGAAGATCGGATCGAGGTAACGCTCCTTTTGCTCCTCGGTTCCTGCCAACGCGATGGTGGGAGCCGCCCAGCCGATGCCGATCGGGTTGTTCGGACGGCTAACCCCGGCTCGCCGCAACTCGTCGTCGATGACGATCTGGTGCATGGCGTCTGCTCCCAATCCGTGCGGAGCTGGCCAGTGGGGCACCACGTAGCCGGCGTCGTGGAGTTGGTGAGCTGTGGGATCGGGGTGGTCCGCCAACCACTCACGAACGACTGACCGTCGCGGATCATCGTCTGGTGGAAGGTCAAAGTCCATGGCGGCGAGTCTGGTGTCTGTCGAGATCAGCCGACCACGCGGGACAGCAGGCGGCGTTGAGCCCCGAACGGCACAACACCCCGAGCAACCCACCGCAACCAGGCTCCCCGACCGACCGGTCGGCGAAATGGGGGGTGCCGGCCATTAAACGCGCGGGCCACCACCCGGGCCACGGCCACCGGGTCACCACCCGACTGGGCGGCGCGGTGGTCGGCAGCCTCCATGCCAACCACTGTCGGGCCGTAGGGGCCGTCGGGCGATCCGTACCGGGCCGCTTTGGTCCAGACCCCAGTGGGGAAGGCGCCCGGTTCGACCAGTGCCACGTCGATCCCGTGGGGTCCGACCTCGAAGGCCAGGGATTCGGCCCAACCCTCGACGCCCCACTTAGAGGCCGCGTAGGCCGACCAGGTAGGGAGGCCGCCAAGGGCCGCCGAGCTGGTGACGCAGACAATGCGACCGCCGTGGCCGCGCATACGGGGCAGGGCGGCCCGGGTCACGGCCAGAGTGCCGTGGAGGTTGGTATCCAGCACTCGGTGCACGGCTGACGGCGGGAGTTCCTCGAAGGGACCGACGGCCAGGGTGCCGGCGTTGTTGACCAGACCGACGAGTCGGCCGGCGTCGCCGGCCAACCTCACCCAGGAGTCAGCCCGAGCGAACGCCTCGTCAATTGAGTCCGGATCGGTCACGTCGAGCTGCAGGACCTCCACACGATCGGACAGCCCTGCCTCGGCTAGAGCCGAGTCGAGCGGACCCCGTCGGGATAGGTCACGCATGGAAGCGGCCACTCGCCGTCCCCGTCGGGCCAGCTCTACCACCGTCAGAAGGCCGAAGCCCGAAGAGCATCCAGTCACCAGGATCACGCCGTCCTGGTTCCGGGGCGACGAGACCGGAGGGTCATGGCGGGTGAGGCGGCCGATTAGCCGACGGTGGACGCCGGCAGGTACCACGCCCCGGGCTGCGAAACGGGCCCGGGCGGTGAGGCCGATCGGATGGCGGAGGCCCCGCCGGCCCTCTACGACCGAGACCATGGTGGCCGACACGCTGTTCGGGTCCAGGGCCCGGGCCCACGCCCGGCTGTCGCCCTCCTCCAGGGCTTGGAGCATCGACGCGTACGGACCGTCCGGGTCGCCGTGTACCGAACCGGCGTCCCACAATCCGGTCCGGACGGACGCCGGTTCGACGATGGCCACCGAGACCCCGAGAGGAGCCATCTCGTGGGCCAGCGACTCGGCCCAGCCCTCCAGCGCCCACTTGGAGCCGCAGTAGGCGGCCAGGCCGGGGAGGGCCGATAGCCCGCCGACCGAGGAGGAGACGACCACCCGCGAGCCCTTGGTGGCTCGTAGGGCCGGCAGGGCCGCCCGGGTGACGTGCATCGCGCCGCACAGGTTGACGTCGAACATCTGTCGCAGGTCGGCAACCGGGGTTTCCTCAAAGGCGCCTGCCACCCGGATCCCTGCGTTGGCCACTACGGCGTCCAGGGTCCCACCGGTAGAGGCCACCACTCGGGCCACCGCCTCGTCCACGGCCCGACGGTCGGTGACGTCCACGGCAACGGGCTCCACCGACCCGCCGAAACCGGCCAGGTCCGACGGGAGGAGGGGGGCGTCGCCGGCCGTGAGGTCGAACCCCACGACCCGCCAACCCCACCGGGCGAGGTCCAGGGCGAGGGCCTCGCCGATCCCCCCGGCCGCCCCCGTAACGATCGCCGTGCGCATGGGCCGAGGCTACGAGAGGCACCGGGGTGTCCAGTGGGCAGGCAAGCAGACACCTGGAGGTTCCGTCTCCGATCCGGAGAAGCGATCAGGAGGACCGATCATCGACGGTCGACAACCGGTTCTCGGACAGAGTGGTCCTGTTCGGTCGCTGGGCCAGACTGCGCCGATGGCAACAGGGCGGGAACGCAGCGAACTGGAGGTCATCGCTTTCCTGGCCTTCATCGGGATGTCGGTGGCCTTCGGTATCGACGCGACCCTGCCCGCCTTCGACGAGATGCGACCCGACGTCGGCCTCCCTCCAGGCTCCAATCGGATCACCCTGGCCGTCACCGTCTACTTCCTTGGCATGGCCGCCGGGCAGGTCGTGTACGGGCCGGTGGCCGACCGCTTTGGACGGGCCCCCACGCTGCGGATCGGCATGGTCATCTACGCCCTCGGCGCCACGGGCTCGATGCTGGCCACGGACTTCGAATTTCTCTTGGCCAGCCGGCTCGTTTGGGGGCTGGGGGCATCTGCGGCAACGCTCATGAACCTGACCATCCTCCGGGACCTCTACACGGGAGACCGGATGGCCCGCGTGATGTCCACCATCACGGCCGTCTTCCTCGTTGGCCCGGTGGTGGTGCCGCTGATCGCCGAGGGGATCCTCCGCACGATGTCGTGGCGGTGGGTGTACGCCGTCGGGATCGTTCTGGCTGCCGCCATCACGGCCTGGGGAATCCGGTTCGGTGAGACGCTGGACCCGGCGAACCGACGTCCCCTCCGGGTCCGACCGACCATCGACGCCTTCCGGCGGGTCGTGACCTGCCGTCGGACGGTCCTGTACGCGTCTGCACTCCTATTCGCTGACGGCGCCTTCCTCATCTTCCTGGGGAGCACCCAGCAGGTGTTCGAGGTGGTCTACGACAGGGCCGACGAGTTCGCAGTGCTGTTCGCGGCGTCAGCCATCGTCTTCGCTGTGGGCTTCCTCGCCATCAACCCGGCCATCGGCAGGTGGGGCGCCCACCCGGTCGGGGTGTTCGTTCTCGCCATGGCCATGGCCTTCGCCGTCGTGCTGCTCGGCCTCACCCTGGCCACCGACGGTGTGCCGGAGTTTTGGACGTGGTTCTCCCTCATAGTCATCGGCAACACCCTGCTCGCTCTCGTCACGCCTGTGGCTATGTCCATGGCCCTCGAACCGCTGGGCGACGTGGCCGCGACAGCCGCCGGGGTCCTCGGCCTGGGGGCTCTCACGTCGGCCTCTCTGCTGGCTGCCTTCGTCGGAATGCGCATCGAATCCTCCACCACGCCTTGGGCAGTCGGCTTCCTCGTCTACGGCCTAATCGCCCTCGGGTTTCTCCTGGCCGCTGGACGGACGCCGGATCCGGTGGCGGACGCCGCATAAGTTGCCGACCGTGGGCCTCCTCGACGTTGACGTGCCGGCGGAGAACCTGTGGCGGGGCGCCGACCTTGATGGCACCGATCCGATCGCCGTGGACCTGCCTCCAGCCGACCTGACCGACCTGGAGGCGGCCGCGGTCGACCTGGCCTCCCGCGGTGTCGATCCGGTTGAGACCTCCGCCGCCGACCTGCCGTTGGGTGCCCTCGCCCCCCTGGTGGACGACCTGCGCCACGAGGTGCTGCATGGACGGGGCATCGCCCTGTTGCGGGGCTTTCCCGTCGACCACCGAAACGTGGAAGAAATCGCCCTCATGTTCTGGGCCATCGGCCTCCGGCTAGGACGGGCCGTCTCACAGAGTGTGATGGGCGAACGCCTAGGCCATGTGGTCGACGTGACCGACGTGGACCCCCACGCCCGGGCCTACCGCAATCGTTCAGAACTAGCCCCCCACAGCGATCCCGGCGACCTGGTGTCGTTCCTGTGCATCCGGGCGGCGGCCGAGGGCGGGGTCAGCCGCTTCGTGAGTTCCCTGACCGTGTTCGACGAGATCCGCCGGTCCCGGCCCGATCTCCTGGAGGTGCTTGCCCGGGGCTTTCACTACCACCGGTTCGGGGAGCACGGACCAGATGACGACCCGGTCACGCCCCACCACATCCCCGTGTTCAGCGAGCGAGAGGGGCTGGTAAGCGGCCGTTACGTCCCCGAGTACGTCCAGATTGCCGCCGACGAGGACCCATCAATCCAGTTGAGCGACCTCGATTTAGAGGCGCTAGAACTGCTGCACACTACGACCAACCGCCGCGACCTGGTCCTGGACTTCACCCTGGCTGCAGGTGATGCGGTGGTGGCCAACAACTTCACCGTGTTCCACGCCCGGACAGGGTTCGTCAACGGACCCGGGCAGCGACGCCACCTGCTCCGCCTCTGGCTAGCTGCCGAGCCACCACGGCCGGTAGTTCCCGATACCAAGCACTACCCGGGCGAACCAGGCATTCCGCCCCAGCCGGGCCGCAAGCCGTCCTTCGCCAGCCGGTTCGACAGCCGTTGATCGGCCGCCAACAGTTAGGTGGCCTCGTCGGGCCGGTGTTTCTCGCCGACGCCATGGTCCTGGCCGGGCTACTTACGGCCATTCCGGCTCCTACTGAGAAACTTTCCCCGTGACCACCGAGGATGCCATACCAATTCCGCTAAGGGTAAAGGCCCTCTTGGTTGTGAACTTCCTGACCTGGTTCGCGGTGATAGGCCAGATCACCATCATCGGCAAGCAGGTCTACGACATGACTGGCCGCGAATTAGACCTCGGGCTGCTAGGCCTCGCAGAGTTTGCACCGCTGGCCGTTCTGGCTCCCCTAACCGGGTCACTGTCCGATCGGCTTGACCGACGCAAGGTGCTCGGGGTGGCTTTGGTCGGTGAGGCGACAGCCTCGCTTCTCCTATTTCTCTATGCCCGGTCGGATCCGACATCAATCGGGCCGATCTTTGCCATAGTCCTGCTGTTCGGGGTGAGCCGGGCATTTGCCTTCCCTGCCGGCCGGGCCCTGGCTATCGACCTCAGCCCGCACGAGGTGGTTCCTCGGGTGATCGCACTCAAGTCGGTCTGCTTCCAGGCCGGTCATATCGCCGGGCCTGTCACATTCGGGTTTGTTTTTATAGCTGATGAGTCGCTCCCTTACCTCCTGTCTTTCATCTCGCTACTGGTTGCCGCGGGCATTGTCGGAGTCATCCCGTCCTCGGGGGTTCGACGCCTGACGTCGATCGGGAGTCGACAAGCGATCTATGACGCCTTAGAAGGTCTGCGGTTCATCCGCCGGCGACCGGTGATCTTCGGGGCTATGGGCCTCGACTTGTTCGCCGTACTCTTCGGCGGCGCGATCGCCCTGCTCCCAGCAATCGCTGAAAGCCGACTCGGAGTCGGCGCGGTCGGCCTTGGCTGGTTGCGATCTGGTGTCGGCATCGGCGCTGGTGCAACCGCCATCTGCATGTCGATCCGGCCAGTCCGACGACATCTCGGCCGAATTCTTTATGCCGTGGTCGCTGTGTTTGGCCTCGGGACCATCGCCCTTGGCCTCACACGGAGCTTCGCTCTGGCATTGACAATCATCATCGTGATATCAGCAGCCGACGCTGTGTCGATGTTCATTCGCGCCACTCTTGTTCCCCTGGCCACCCCGGAGGACATGCGTGGGCGAGTCCTAGCCACGGAAGGCGTGTTCATCGGAGCGTCCAACGAACTGGGAGCCGCCGAATCGGGGCTAACTGCCGCATTCATGGGCCTGGTTGGTGCCGTGGTGTTCGGTGGAGCAGCCACTCTTGTTGTCGTAGCTGTGTGGTGGCGTTGGTTCCCCGACCTCCGGGACCTGGACACCTTCGACGAGGTCCGCCCGGATCCTCCGTGACCGCCCCCAACGGACAGAATGAGTCAGTGATCAACCAAGCGATCGAAAGCTGGCACGCCGTCCTCCGGGGTGAGGCCGACCTAGACGAGGTCCTCCACAAGGACTGCGTCTTCTGGTCGCCAGTGCTGTTCCGCCCTCAGGAGGGCCGGGAGTTAACCAAGTTGTACCTGACTGCCGCTTATCAGGTTTTTCCCGGGGATCCGGAAGCGGCAACCAACGAGGGTGAGGATCCGACGGGCGGACAATCCGGGTTCCGGTACACCCGACGAATCCTGGATGGGAACCACGCGGCCCTCGAGTTCGAGACAACCATGGACGGCGTAACTGTTAACGGGGTGGACCTCATCACCTGTGACGACGACGGACGGATCACCGAGTTCAAGGTCATGCTCCGACCGCGGAAAGCCGTGGAGAAGGTTCAGGAGCAGATGGCTGCCATGATCGAGACCCTGTCGGTCGAGGGCTGACCGCGGGCCATCAAGTCCGATATCTAGTCCAGGGTTCCCGGGACACAGCAACCACTGGACTCATGAAGCAGGACATACGCCGACGACTCCGGATCGACGCGCACCTTCATCTAGGACATGATGCCTGAATGAGTCTCAAGGTCGGATGCCAACTCCACCCCCAGGCCACCACGGTGGCCGCGCTACGCGACGCCTGGTGCCGGGCCGACGCGTTGGGTGCCGACTCGATCTGGGTGTGGGACCACTTCTATCCGCTGTACGGCGACCCGGATGCCGCTCACTTCGAGGCGTGGACACTGCTTTCGGCCATGGCCTCTGACACCGAGCACGCCATGCTCGGCACGATGGTGACCGGCAACTCTTACCGGAACCCTGAATTGCTGGCTGACATGGCCCGCACGTTGGACCACCTGTCCGACGGTCGGATGTACCTCGCTGTGGGCGCTGGCTGGTTCGAGCGCGACTACGACGAATACGGCTACGAGTTCGGGACCGTGGGTAGCCGCCTACGCCAACTTGAGGCCGATCTACCCCGCATGCGGTCCCGCCTGGCCAAGTTGAACCCTCCGGCTGTCGGGTCGCTGCCGCTGATGATCGGAGGCTCAGGGCGCACGGTGACGCTGCGCCTGGTGGCCGAGTACGCCGATGCCTGGAACTGCTTCGGCCCACCGGAGAACGTGGCCGAGCTGTCTGGGATCCTGGACGACTGGTGCGCGAAGGTCGGACGGGACCCGTCGGAGATCGAGCGCACAGTGTGCATCGCCCAGGATGACGTCGAAGATGTGGACCGGTACGTGGACGTGGGCGTCGGCCACCTGGTGGTGATGACCGGCGCCCCGTTCGATCTCGGCCCCCTGGAGTCCCTCATCGCCCAACGAGACTCCTCCCGTTGAACCGGACCACGGGACCGATACTTCCCCCAACCGAGATCTGACGGAAGGATCCACTATGGATGAACAGTTCGAAGATTTGAGCGAAGCCAGGGCCTTTGCCTGTGCGAAGTGTGGTGGTACCGGCTGCGAGACCGGCAAGATCCGTACAACAGGTGATGGTGTGTCCCGGTACGTGAACCTGCAAAACCAGAAGTTCGGTTACATCGCATGTGAAAAATGTGGGTTCACCGAGTTCTACCGCGACTTCGGTAAAGACAGGGGCTGGAAGACCGTCCTGGACGTTCTCGGCAACTGACCGGTACCGGCCAACCCGTACCGGTGGCGGCTCGCCCACCGCTGTTGGGTACGGTCGCGACCATGCCCCCGGAGACTCCGGCCGTCCTGGCCGCCGACCCGGATTCGTTCCACCGGTTCCACCACGAGGTTCTCCCCGAGCGGATCGCCGCCGGGAACGGGGCGCTGGCCCACCACTACCTGGCCGACCGGGGGACGCTTGGGATCCGTACCCCAGCCGGCTCGTGGACCTTCGTGCCCCGCCGCGGGTCGGTCGACCTGGTGAAAGGCGAGGAAGGCGCCGACTCGGTGGTCGAGGTTGATCTGGACGCCTGGCTGGGGCTCGTCTCCGACCTGGACACGGCACCCGGCCTCTTCTACACAGACCGGGCCACCGTCCCGGTGGGTAACCCGATGCGGTTCATGGGCTGGGAGCCGGGACTACGAGCCCTGTTCCACGGGATCCCGGTATTCGACCCGGACACTGCGGACCTCCGTGGCCTCGACGGGGCGCCGCTAGACCCGAACCAGGCTTTCACCCTCGACGACATCGGAAACGAGGCGGCCCGACACTTCCTGAGAACAGCTGGCTACCTGTGGGTCCGCGGTGCCTTCGACGCCGATGAGGTGGCCGGGATGCTGGCCAATACCGCGGTGCTGGCCGACGAGGCTCGGCCGGGCGACATGACCTCCTGGTGGGGACGGGACTCCGGGGGGGCCGAGGTGCTGACTCGTGTGCTGCGAGCCGCCAGCCGCCCGGGCCTGCGGGCTCTGGCCGACGACCCGCGGATCCGTCGCATCGTCGAGGCCTCTGACGAGGACTTGGCGCCGAAAGTCCCCGACGACCCGGAGGCCGTGGACCGGGTGACGGTCCTGTGGAAGCGCCCCGACATGGCCGAGGGCCTCGCCGACCTGCCGTGGCATCGCGACTGCGGCATGGGCGGCCACGCCATCAACTGCCCGTCGGCCGTGCTCACCATCTGCCTGACCGACGGTTCCCCGGAAGCCGGACAACTGCGTTTCCTCCCCGGCTCACACCGGGGTGCCTTCCCGTTCGTAGACGGGACGGACGTCGAGGCTCCCGGGGGGATAGGTCTGCCCATCGAAGCCGGCGACGTGACGATGCACTACTCGGACCTGATGCACGCGTCGCTGCCCCCCACCTCGTCTGACGGGCCCTACCGGATCTCGGTCCTGATCGGCTTCAGCCCATCGGATGCCGGACACCACCGGGGAGAGCGGCACTACAACGACGCCCTACTTATCAACAAGGACGGCCAGATCGACCACCTCGGCCAGCGCCTGGCCGACGGAGGCTGATCGAGGACCAAGAGGCCTATCGGGACGAAACCCCGGAGGTAAGCCTCGAGGGCTGCCGCAAGCACTGGGGCAGATGCCCGCGCGCCGCACAGGTACCACTACCTGAACGTCGACGGGCACGGCCCGAACGGGGTCCCGACCACGTAACGACCGGGCGACGACCCCTACCTTGGTGAGGTGTTCGACCTCACAGGGCGTACGGCGCTCGTCACCGGTGCCGGCCAGAACATCGGCACCGGGATAGCCCGGTCCTTAGCCGACGCCGGAGCCCGGGTGCTGGTCAACGACGTGGTCCCAGACCGGGCCGACGAGGTGGCAGCCTCCCTCGGCGGTGATGCCAAACCGGTGCCGTTCGATGTGACCGACCGGGAGGCCGTGGCCGCCGCCATCGATGCCGCCGGACCAGTCGACGTGCTGGTAAACAACGCCGGCAACGGCGGCACCGAAGCCATGCTGCCTGGACGGTTCGTGGACACCGTCCCGGACCAATGGCAGGGTCCGCTGGACGTGAACCTCCACGGTGTCCTCCACTGTTGCCACGCCGTACTGCCCGGCATGGTGGACCGGGGACACGGGCGGATCATCACCATCTCCTCGGCGGCCGGAACCCACGGGGTGGGCCTGGGCTTCGCCCCCTACTCGGTGGGAAAGGGCGGCTCGCTGAGCCTGATGCGCAGCCTGGCCCTCGAACACGGCCGGGACGGGATCACAGCTAACTCGGTGGCCCTCGGCATCATGGACTCGGTACGGGCCGAGACGGCCAGGGCGCTTGCCGGAACTGTCCCCGTGGGACGCCTCGGCTCACCGGACGACGTCGGACCACTGTGCGCCTACCTGGCCTCGGACGAGGCGGCGTGGATCACCGGCCAGACGATCGGCCTGAACGGTGGTTCCTTCACCTCGTAGGCGTAACCGGACCGCTCACCAGGGTCCCCGACCGGCGCCGGGATGGGGCAGAGCACGACAAGAGGGTGTCTCCCGCTACTACGGCAACCCCAGCAGGCGACCGAGGCGCGGTCGATTCAGCGCCAGCGTGGCAAAGCGCGGGTGGATCCAGATGATGCCAACCAGCCCGACCGCGGCCATGAGTCCCCCGCCGACCACGTCGAGTGGCCAGTGCTCCAGCCGGCTAACCCGCGACCACAAGGTCAACCCGATCAGCAACTGCATCGATCCGACGATCCATTTCGAGGCCCGGGGCGTTGAATGATGTCGGGCCAACACGGCGACCGTGCCCAGGACGAGCACCACGAAAACGGCGTGACCGCTCGGGTAGCCACCGTTGCCGAACGAGTAGTCGCTCCACCCGACTGTCGTCGTCGGTCGTGGGCGATGGACGAGGTCGCCGACCCGAGTGAGGCCGGTGCATGCCCCGGCCATGCCCAGGAGGACGGCCGGATAACGACCCCAACGCCACCACACCACTGAGACGATCACCACGAACACCAGGGGTGCCGCGATGTCGGTGAGGGCCGGATCGATGAGGTCGGCAAATAGGTCGACGACCGATGGGGTGTTGTCCCTCATCCATTGCGTGGTACCTACTTCTCCGTATAGCGGACCGTCACGGCGCACGGCCAGCGTCAACGTGATTGACGCCATCACGAGGACGCCCCCCAGGGCCAGGTGGGAACGCGACCCACGGCTGGTCGACACAGTCCTACCGCCTGCCTGGTCGAACGATCGTCGACCAGGGGATCACCACCGGGATCGTGCTCCCTGGCACGGGTTGGGCCACCTCGCGATTGTGTCAGAGGCTGCAGCGTTACCCTCAGACTTCCGGGTCGCTAGCTCATCGGGTAGAGCAGGGGACTTTTAATCCCAAGGTGCCGGGTTCGAGCCCCGGGCGACCCACAACCTGCTGGCCGTAGCCCCCTACTCGCCGATGTCCTCGTTCCACAGGTCTGGGTGTTCGGCGATGAAGGTGGCCATGAGCTCCACGCACACGGTGTCGTCTAAGACTTCGACGACGACACCGTGGTCCTTGAGGAGGTCCTCAGGGCCCTGGAACGTGCGGTTCTCTCCGACCACCACCCTCGGTATGCCGTAGAGCAGCACGGCACCCGTGCACATGGAGCACGGCGAAAGCGTCGAGTAGAGCACCGATTGTCGGTAGTCGGCTGCCGTTAGTCGCCCTGCGTCTTCCAGCGCCGCCATCTCGGCATGGAGCACCACCGACCCCCGCTGTACCCGCTGGTTGTGGCCACGCCCGACGACCTCCCCGTCGATCACCAGGACTGAACCGATGGGCACACCGCCTTCTGCCAACCCAAGGTGCGCCTCGTCGATGGCCGCCTGGAAGAAGGAATCAGTCACGCCGACAGCCTGTCAGCCTTCTTGTGCGACGAGGGCGCACGGATCCACCCCGCGCATGGCCAGGACCCGTTCCACCGCCTCATCTAACCAGCGCTGGTCCAGCGATCCATCTTCCAACGCCCCGACCAGACTCCAGGCCACCGGAACCACGTTCTCGTGCGGTCCTACCATCAGGAGGTCGGCGCCGGCGATGAGCGCCAAACGGGCAGCCGACGGCACGTCAACCAACTGGGCTACCGCTCCCATGGATAGGTCGTCGGTGACCACGACACCGTCGAACCCCATCTCGTCGCGCAAGATGCCGGTCACCGCAGTGGCCGACAGCGAGGCCGGAACTCCATCGGTCAGCCCTGGCACCGCTAGGTGTCCCACCATGACCGCCGATCCCTCGGGCACCAGGCCGAACGGGAGGAGGTCCACCATGCGCAGCTCCTCGAGGCCTGGCGTGGTGGCCAACTCGGTGTGGCTGTCAGCATTGGCCCGTCCGTGTCCCGGGAAGTGCTTGGCAACCGGCACCAGGCCTCCCTCCAACACCCCCTCGGCGAACGCCACGCCGTGGGTCGTCACCACCACCGGGTCATCGGAAAACGAGCGGGTCCCAATGCCCGGACCGGAACCCACGTCCACGACGGGTGCAAGGTTGACCGTCACCCCCAAGGCAGCCAATGCTGCGGCCCGCTCCCGTGCCAGGTTGCGAACCTCGTCAGCCGACCACGATCCCATCTCGGCTGCTGACGGCAGCGCTCCCAGCAGGACGCCGAACCGCTGCACGGTGCCGCCCTCCTCGTCTACGGCAATCACCACCGGACCCGTCACCGACGCCTCCTGTACGGCGGCCACCGCCGCAGGGAAGCCTTCGTTCGGGGACCCCACGACCACCGCTCCAGCCGCCAGGCCCCGTCCGGCCAGATCGGCAACGACTGCCAGGCCTCCTTGGTCGACGACCGGCAGGAGCACCTGACCGATCCGGAGCCCCAGCGGAAGGTCGGCTACGCACTCGATGGCCGCCGGACCCGGAGCCAGAGTTGTGGTCGTTGTCGTTGTCGTCGTCGTAGTCGTAGTCGTCGTAGTCGTCGTACTGGTAGTTGAGGTCGTGGACGACGTCGTGGTGCTGTTCAACGGGACCGTTGAGCCGGTCGGAGCCGTGCTGGTGGCCACCACGACGGTCGTTACCGGTATCGCCTCGTCGGCCGATCCACAGGCCCCAGCGGCGAACGCCAGGACCCCGACGACGAACGGAGCCCGCATCCGGCAAGTGCACCACACCGCGGCGCCCGACGCGCCGCGACCCCGCCCCGACCACCGGGCCGACCCCGCATAACCTGCGATCGTGCGGACGCTCCTCGTCGGGCTGCTGGCCCTAGCCACCGTGGCCGTCGTCCTCTTCTACGGCCTAAGCGACGGACCCCAAACGGAACCGACGCTCCTCCCCGCCCCGTCCACGACCATCAGCCCGAGCATCGACCCGACCGATCCCCCGGCGCCGACCTTGGTCGCCGTGACCACCTCCCGCCCCGCGGTGGCCGCCACCACCCAACCACCGGAAACTCTCGGAACCCTCGCTCCCATCGAGGGCCTTGGTACCCCCACCATCGATACGTCCTCGTCGGTCAGCACGGTCGGTATCGACCGCATCATGTTCGGCATGACCATCCACGACGCCCAGGTAGCAGCCGGTAGCCAGTTCACCCCGGTGACGCCTATCGGCCACTGCTACCTCGTCGTCCCTGACGACGCTCCACCCGGTGTCACCTTCTGGGTGGTGGCCGGAACCGTCGAACGGGTCGACGTGGACACCCGCACCATCACCACCCGATCGGGGGCCGGGATCGGCGACACCGAGGACCGCATCCGCGAGATGTTCGGCGAACGCATCCACACCACCCTCCTGCCCGACGGGTCGGGGAACCTGTTGGCCTACGTGCCCAAGGACGTGGCCGACGCCACCTACCGGGTGATGTTCCTCAGCAATGGGGTGCAGATCACCCGGCTCTGGGCCGGCCGCTTGCCGTGGGCCGAAGAGTTGGGTGGCTGTCCCTCCTCCTGACCTGGACGGCGACCAGCCTCAGTAGCCCTCGGGCAGATCGTGGATGTACTCGGCGCAGCTCACGAACACCGCTCCGTAACCCACCCGTTCCCCCTGGCCCGACGCCAGGTCTAAGCCACGGGTCCACTCGATGGCCCCGGCGCTGATCGTCCCGTCGTGGACGAACACCTCCAAAGGTCCGTCCAGCGTCGCTTCGTAGAGGACCGACCCTCCGACCGTCACCCCGACGTACGGCTGGCCGAGGAATCCCTGGATGAGCGCCTCCACATGCTGGCCGCTGCCCACCTCCTCGCCCACGCCGATGGCCGCCACGTCGCCGGCCCCCGGTGAATAGCAGGTGAAGGACAGGTCGAACGTCTGGTCCCCCACCTGGACCCACCCGTTGGTCCGGACCTCAGGATCCGGTGCCCTGGTGGTGGTGGTCGTGACGACCGGTTCCGGCTCAACAACCGGAACTTCGTCACCACAGCCCAGGGTCACAACCAGCACGGCCACCAACACGGAAAAGACGCGACGGGTGATCACCGGACCTCCCGCTCGTCGGCTAGCAACTCCACAAGCCGATCATCGTGGATCCGGACATCCACCCCAACCGGTACCGGCCCGGTCAGCGACACGGCGGAGCCGTCCTCCACGACCAGTGCCCACTCGACACGGCGCCGAAACGCCACCGTCCGCGCCGTCACCCAGTCGGCGTCTACAGCCTCCAGGGCAGTAGCCAACACCGGCGGCAGCGTCGACCCGACGTCAGGGCGAAAACCGACGTCGGCCCACCGACCGACCTCCTCCCAGGCCCCCGGCCGCTCCGGGGCGGCCAGTCGCAGCCCCGCGCCCCGCAGGCGTCGCACCAGGTCACGACCCCGGACAGGTTCGGCACCCAGCGCCAGCGCCCGGTCCCGAACCGACTCGGGCACGTCGTAGTGGTCCCCCTGAAACGACATCCGGCGTAGCCCCAGCCGATCGGCGAACGCGTGGAGCTCGGCAACGCTCTCGTCACTCACCAGGTGAGCCCAGCGGGCCCCCCGCCATGGCCATACCGCCTCGTCGACCAGCACAGCCATGACACCATGTTGACCGACTGCAACCCGGTCCCGCCAGATCCGGCACCTTCGGCCTGACCTCCTGTCTTCCGGGTCGAGGTGGGAGACTCGGCCCATGGCGCGGGATGACGGACGGGACACCGTCACCCTCGTCCTACCCGCCTCCCTACCGTTCGCCGACCTTCCCCGCGTCGGCCTGGCCTCGCTACTACGGATCCACCGGATCAATCCCGGCGACGTAGGCGACCTGGCTACCTCCGTCCTGGAGGCCACTGCCGAACTGGCGGCGGAAGGTTCCGAAGTCGTAGTCGAGTTCCGGGTGACCGATACAGAGGTTTCCGTTGACCTCACCGGCAACGGCCGCACCCGCCGAATCAGCGTCCCACGCACCTGAACCAGGCCCTCAGGCCCGCCGCACTACGGCCCAGGTGGCCTCTCCCACCATCGAGGTCACAGCACGCCACGCCGATCCGGTGACTGACTCCATCGAGGCCACCACAGCGGCCGTCGGGAGGTGGATCGGGGTCTCCGAACCCCGGCTGTTGACCCACACCAGCGACCCCTCACCGGCTAGGCAGCGATCCACCTCAACCGGGAAGAGGAACATGTTCTGAAGCACCAACACGTCCACCGCGCTGTCAGCCAAGGGGAGGCGGGAGGCGTCGGCACAAACCAGGGGCGGTGCCGCGTCGACGGCGTGAGCGAGCATCTCCCGGGACAGGTCGATGGCCACCAAGCGCTCGAACCGGCCGCTCAACGCCCGAGCCGAGATGCAGGTTCCGGCCCCCAACTCGACGGCCGTCCGGCCCTCAACGCCTCCGCGGTCAAGGGCATCAACCAGTGGCAAGTTGCGGTCCGGGTGGTCCCGAGTGACCGTCCACTCGGGAGCCAGCGAGTCGAAGAGGACCCGCACCTCGTCAACCATGCCGGCGTCCCAGGTTCCCTGTCCGGCGACCAGCTCGGTTACCTCGCGCATGCGGTGGTTAACCACCGTCCCCCGGGTCCCCTCGTCAGAGCCCGCCCGGGCCGGCAGAACCTCGATGGCGCCGGACAGCATGGCGGCCCGACCTGGCTCAGCGGCCGGTCGACCCGAAGCCGCCCTCGCCACGTGCCGAGGGCGGCAACTCGTCCACCAGGGTGAACCGGCACTCCTCCACCCGCTGGATGACCAGCTGGGCGATGCGTTCACCCCGCACGACCTTGAAGGCCTCCGACGGGTCGGTGTTCACCAGCAGCACCTTGAGCTCACCCCGGTAGCCGGAGTCGATCAGCCCCGGGGTGTTCAGACAGGTCACGCCGTGCTTCATGGCCAGCCCACTACGGGGCTGGACGAACCCGGCGTAGCCCTCGGGGATGGCTATAGCCGCCCCTGTCGGGACGAGGGCCCGCCCGCCGCCGGGGGCCAGCGTCACGTCTTCGGCAGCCACCAGGTCAGCACCGGCGTCACCCGGCCGGGCATAGGCGGGAAGGGTGAGGTCGTCGACCAAGGCGACGAGGGGGATCTCCAGCACGGCGGCGACCCTAGCCGGGACCGTCGCCACCGAAGCCGTAGGCTCGGCAGCGTGTTGGCGTGGATGGACCTCGAGATGACCGGGCTGAACCCGGAGGACGACGCCATCATCGAGATCGCCACGCTGGTCACCGACGACGACTTGGAAGTGTTGGCCGAGGGCCCTGACCTGGTGGTGCACCAGCCCCCCGGAGTGCTGGACCGCATGGGCGAGTACGTGCGGGCCATGCACACCCGCAGTGGTCTCCTGGAGGCGGTCGCCGCCTCCACCACCACCCTGGCCGAAGCCGGCGACGCCACCCTGGCCTTCCTCCGGGAGCACCTGGGCGAAGCGGGGACTGTCCCCCTGTGCGGCAACTCCATCGGCACCGACCGGCGGTTCCTGGCCCGGTGGCTCCCCGAGGTGGAGGGCTTCCTCCACTACCGGTCGGTCGACGTGTCGACGGTCAAGGAACTAGCCCGACGCTGGCACCCGGACGTCATCAAGTCGGCCCCCGAGAAGGCCGGAGGCCATCGGGCGCTGGACGACATCCGCGAATCGGTCGCCGAACTGCGCCACTACCGCGAGCATCTGTTCACGACGCCCGCCGGATGACCGCCGGCCAGCCGCTTGAGTTACCGCCCGTAGTCGCTCCTAGGGTGTCCTAGTGAACGAGGCCATGCATATGGGGGCGGCGACCCAACCCCCCAGCGCGAGGGACCCCGGCCGACCGGTACGCCAAGAACAGGAGGAGGCCTCTACCGAGGTCACCGAGGTGGCACCCGGCCTCTACCGCCTCCAGCTCCCCATCTCGATGCCGGGCCTGGGCCACGTCAACTGCTACGCCCTGGAGGATTCCGACGGCCTGGCCCTCGTCGACCCCGGGCTGCCAAGTATCGACTCCTGGCAGGCCCTAGGTGAGCGGTTGGCTCAGATCGGGGCCCGCTACGAGCACGTCCACACCGCGGTGGTCACCCACAGCCACCCGGACCACTTCGGCGGCGTCCACCGCCTGCGCGATGACCACGGCACCCGGGTCCTGACCCACGCCGACTTCCGGTCGGCGTGGGTCGACGCCGATCTGACCGACGACCTAGGCACCGACCAACTGGACCTGGCCGATGACGAACACATGGAACAGATGCGGTCCCTGATGACCCGTCCGACCCCATGGGGCGCCATCCGGACACCGCCGTCGGCCACCGAACTCAGAAAATGGGCCGAGATGGACGCGACCGGTGGCTCCCGGTCGTGGCGGGTCCCCGAGCCGTCGGTCACCGTCGATGACGGCGACGAAGTCGATCTGGGCGGACGACCCTGGCTGGCCCTCCACACTCCCGGACACACCCACGACCACCTGTGCCTCTTCGACCCGGTGGACGGGATCCTGCTGTCCGGCGACCACGTCCTGCCGACCATCACCCCCCACATCGGTGGCATCGGCCCCCTGGATGACCCGCTGGCTACCTTTTTCAGGTCCCTAGAGCGCATGAAGGAGCTCCCCGGACTCACCGCTGTCCTGCCAGCCCACGGTCACCCGTTCACCGACGTATCGGGTCGGGTCGACGACATCGTCGGCCACCACGAGGAGCGTCTGGAGACCATCCGGGAGGCGGGCCACGATCTAGGGAAGGGCACTGTCGAGTCGTTCATGCAGCGCCTGTTCAAGGAGCGTTCGTGGGGTGACATGGCGGCCAGCGAAACGTACGCCCACCTAGAACACCTCAGAATCCTAGGACAAGCGACCCGTGACGAAATCGCAGGTCAAGCGGTATATCTCACCCGTTGATTTAATCGTTTGACGGGCGTTAGGCCCATCGACTGGTGTGTAACCCGATCCGGTGCCCCTACAGTGGACCTCGGATCAGGTGGCTTCCCGCCGCCGGACCGAACCAGGAAATCACGGAACGACCAGAACCATGCACGAGATCCACTGCCACCGTCACGGCCATTCGGCCGGCGCGCACGTGATCTCGTCGCGCGCGCATCTGTCCGTAAAGCCGGACACGTCGATGATCGTCGCCTATCCGACCTTTTCGACGACCGTGTTCCAGACCAATGGTTTCTGGACCACCCACCAGCGGCCCCGGGGAGCAACCAGCTGATCAGCTGAACGCAGACCGAATCCCCGAGGCCGCCGGAGAAATCCGGCGGCCTTCTCCGTTTTTCACCCGCCGACCACGGCAATACCTCAGAAGCAGCAACCAGACAGAAACCAGTCAGAAGAGAGAAAGCAGAAGACCATGCAGGCACTTACGTTCGAACGGGAAACCTGGCGGCAGCAGGCCGCCTGCGCCCAGCTTGGCGTTCCCACCGCCGTCTTCTTCTCCGACGACCTCGGGGACATCACTCAGGCCAAGCGCATCTGCGCCGAGTGCCCGGTGCTTGAGTCGTGCCTGGAGGGTGCAATGAACCGTCGCGAGCCGTGGGGCGTGTGGGGTGGTCAGCTGTTCCGTAACGGCCACATCCTGACCAGCAAGCGTCGCAGAGGCCGACCCTCCAAGGTGCCGCGACCTGAGGATCAGCTCCTGGTGGTACCGATCCCGGCACGCCTCCAACAAGAGCTGCTTTCCGCCTGACCGGAGCCTCCACCGGACAGAGGCCCGCTCCGGGATCCGGTTCCCCCCGCCGGATCCCGGGACGGGAGCACATGATCGCCGAATGCACGGGCCGGGGTGACGCCTCGGCGAGCCCCGGCCCGTCGGCACCAACCAACGCACCGTCTACCCGGGCGGCGAAACCCGGAAGGGGTTCCGGTACCTTCGTGGCTCGTGTCCCGCCCACCGCACCGCGGCCGCCCCGTGGTGACCCTCCTCGTCGCCCTCGCCCTGTTCGGGGCCCCGACGTCTTGCGCCAGCACCGGGGACGGGGCCCCCGATCGGCAGGATGCCAAGGTGCTCAACCGGAGCTTCTCGCTCTGGGACGGGACCGAGACCACCCTGGCCGACTTGGTGGCCGACGACGGCCGACCCGTCGTGGTCAACCTGTGGGCCACCTGGTGCACCCCGTGCCTGGAGGAGATGCCCGACCTCCAGGCCACCCACGAGGCCCTAGGTGACGAGGTCCGGTTCCTGGGCCTCAACGTGAGCGACTCGCCCACCCGGGCGGCCGACCGGGCCAACGAGCTGGGGATTACCTATCTGCTGGGCCGTGACCCCGACGGCAGATTCACCGTGGCGTTGGCCGCGGTCGGCCTCCCGGTCACGGCCTTCGTGGATCGACAGGGTGCCTTGGCCCATGTCCACCACGGCCCGCTGGAAGTCGACGACCTCATGGCGGTCATCCGGGAGCACCTGTCGTGATCAGTGTCGGGCTGGCCGTGCCGTTCACCCTGGGCATCGTGACAGCCATCAACCCCTGCGGGTTCGCCATGCTCCCCACGTGGCTCGGGTACTTCCTGGGGCGGGACACCGCAGATCGCCATGCCCGACCCGAACAGGTTGTCCGGGCCGTCTCGGTCAGCCTCACCCTCAGTGCGGCCTTCGTGATCCTATTCGGGACCCTCGGCCTGGCTGTCAACTCGATCACCAGCGAGGCGACCATCGCCGACAAGACGCCGTGGGTGACCGTGGTCCTCGGCCTGTGCCTCGTCCCCTACGGGCTCGCCCTCCTCACCGGCCGACAGGTCCGCATTCCGTTCTTCAAGCCGGGCCGCGGCCCGCGTGACCGGGAGTTCTGGTCGGTGGTGGGATTCGGCGCCTCGTACGCCGTGGTGTCGGTCAGCTGCTCGGCTCCCATCTTCCTGTTGCACGTCGCCGGAAGTTTCGGACGCGACGGAATTGTGGACGGCATCGCCGTCTACCTGGCCTACGCGGCCGGGATGGCGGCCGTAATCACCTCGCTGACCCTGTCACTGGCTCTGGCCCGGGGGGGCCTGGCCAGGCACCTCCGGCGCCTCCTCCCCCACGTCGACCGGATTGGTGCCCTGGCCCTGCTACTCGGTGGCACCTACCTGATCGTCTACGGCATCTACGAGATCCGGATCCTCGGGAACCCGGCCATCGGCTCCAACCCGATCGTGGACGCCGTCACTGACCTGCAGTCGCACCTCACCAACTGGGCCGTCGGAATCGGCGGCCTGCGCCTCGGCCTCGCCCTGTGGCTGGTGGTGGCCACCCTTGTGGTGTGGGGGATCGGCCCCGCGTTGATCGGTCGGGCCCGTCACGTCGCGCAGCTCTCCCTGCTCACCGCCTGGGTGGTCGCCGAGGGCCTGGTGCACGGCGGCGACCTGGTAGTCCTACCTGTCGGACGGCTGGCGGTGACCTGGCCGGCCCGGGTAGGCAACTGGGTGGACCAACCGTGGAGGTGGGCCACCCCGTTGGAGGCCCTGGCCACCGCCCTCGTCGCCCTGGTGGCCTACGGCGTCGTGCGAGGCGCCATGGTGAGGCACCGCCAGTGAGCCGCCCCGCCGAAACGACCCCCGGTCCCGGGCCGGTCACCCCGATCGGTAGCTTCGCCGAGTTGCTGGCCCTGCCCGGCGTGGCCGAGGAGGTGGAGGTCCGCTCGACGGTGGGCGTGTGTGCCCTCCACGGAGGCGGCCTGGAGCGGGCTACCGAGGTAGTAGCCAGGGAAGTGGCCGCCCGAACCGGGTCCTCGTACTACGCAGTGATCCAACCCGACGGCTCACGCCGCCACCTTCCCTCGACGCTCTTCCTCCCCGGGGTCTCCGATGCCCTCGACACCTTCCTCCATCAGGTGGACACTGTCCTGTCCGTCCACGGCTACGGCCGCGACGACGACTTCTGGGCCGTGCTAGTCGGTGGGGCAAACCGGGCCCTGGCCCACCACGTGGCCGGCCACCTCCGGGGCCTGCTACCTGAGGAGTACCGGGTGGTCGACGACGTGGGCGCCATGCCGAGCACACTTCGTGGGCTGCACCCCGATAACCCCGTAAACCGACCTCCCGGGGGCGGCGTCCAGGTTGAGCTGCCCCCCGGCGTCCGATGGAACCGCGACCATCGGGACTGGTCCGACCACGACGGGACGCCCCGATCTGAGCAACTCGACTTGGTGATCGACGCCCTGGTCGCCGCGCTGTCCGACCGTCCGGTAGGGAACGGAACCTCCGGTCCCTAGGGGGCGCGGCGCTCCACCACCCAGCCGTCCTGCCCCCGGCGGTACCGGAGCCGGTCGTGGAGGCGGTCGGGTCGCCCTTGCCAGAATTCCACTGTGTCTGGGCGGACCCGGTAGCCCCCCCAGTGGTCGGGACGCTCAACCTCCCGACTGGCCCAGCGCTCCTGTTGCTCGGCGAACGCCCTCTCTAGCGTCGCCCGGTCGGCGACCACGGCACTTTGGTCCGATGACCAGGCCCCCAGTTGGCTGCCCCGGGGGCGGGTGGTCCAGTAGCGGTCGGACTCCTCGTCGGTCAGCCGCTGGGCGTCGCCGACTACCCGTACCTGGCGACGCAACTCGGTCCAGCTAAAGGTCAGGGCGGCCCGGTGGGTGGCCTCCATCTCGGAGGCCTTGTCGCTCGTGTAGTTCGTGAACAGCACGAACCCCTGCTCGTCGACCTGTTTAAGCAACACGTTGCGGGCCGACGGTGAGCCGTCGGCGGCCACCGTGGACAGGACCATTGCGTTGGGTTCCCAGTAGCCGGCCGCCTCGACCTCGGCAAACCACTGCTGGAACTGGGCGACCGGATCGTCAGCGAGATCGGCCTCTTCCAACCCGGCCATCTCGTAGGCCTCACGTAATCGGCTCAGATCCATTCGGGCAGTCAACACGGCACCAACCGACCCGGCAAACACCCGAGACCCTCCTTGGCCTGGACCTAGGGTTCGCTCCATGGCCCGGCCTCCACTCCTCCTCGTGGCGGTCGGCGGCACGATAGGGGCCGGTCTCCGGTGGGCGGTCCTGGAAGCGACGCCGGAGGCGGTGTTCCCGTGGCCGGTCCTGGTCGTCAACCTGGTGGGTTGTGCCCTGCTCGGTGCCCTCCTTGGGCCAGAGACCCCACGCTCTACCCGACTGCTGGTCGGCACCGGCCTGTGTGGTGGCCTGACCACCTTCTCCACGTTCGCCGTGGAGGTGGCTCGACTCCTCCGGGCCGACGATGCCTCCACCGCCGTGGCCTACATGGTGGCCTCCGTGGTCGGAGGCTTGGCCGTGGCGATCACCGCTCGTGCCACCACCGGCTACCGGAGGACCACAGCGTGCTGACGGTCCTCGGCTTCACAGCTCTGGCCGGGGCGGGGGCGGGGCTCCGCTTCCTGGCCACCGACCGCTGGCCGGGCGGGCACCGGGGCACGTTGCTGGTGAACGTGGTTGGATCTCTGGCCCTCGGGTTGCTGGCCGGGGCCTCGGCACCGGTTCCGGTGGTCGTCGGTGTCGGTGGACTGGGTACTCTCACCACCTTCTCGACGTTTGCCGCCGACACCCTCGACCTGGCGGCAAATCGGCCAGTACGGGCCGTCGGACACGTCTTGACCACCGTGGTTCTCGGCGTGGCCGCCGCGGCGACGGGCCTGGCCCTCGTATCCTGACCGGCTGGTGGTGGACCAGTTCAGCCGATGTGGGTGAGGCCCCGCATGTAAGGCTGAAGTACCTCGGGCACGGCCACCCGACCGTCGGGTTGGCGGTGGGTCTCCACCACGCCGGCCCACACTCGGGGCACGGCCAGGCCGGAGCCGTTCAGGGTGTCCACCACCCGGGTGCCCTTCTCCTCGGTAGGCCGGTACCGCACGTTGGCCCGTCGGGCCTGGTAGTCGCTGAACCACGACACCGAGGACACCTCCAGCCACTGATCGACGCCTGGGGCGTAGACCTCCAGGTCGAACGTTCGTGCTGACGAGCCACCCAGGTCGCCGGCGCATAGGTCCAGCACCCGGTACGAGAGGCCCAGGTCGGTGATGGCCGCCTCGGCTCGAGCCAGAATGTCGGCGTGTACCTCCGGTGACTGCTCCCTGGTGGCGTAGGCCAGTAACTCGACCTTGTCGAACTCGTGGACCCGGAGCAGGCCCCGGGTGTCTCGACCCGCCGACCCGGCCTCGCGCCGGAAGCACGAGGTGTGGGCCATGAGCTTCATCGGCAGGTCGGCCTCGTTGAGCACCTCGTCACGACAGAACGAGGTGAGAGGAACCTCGGCCGTGGGGATGGCCCACAGGTCGTCTCGCTCCAGGTGGTAGGCGTCGTCGACGAACTTCGGGAGGTGCCCGGTCGATACCATCGTCTCCGTCTTGACCAGGCTGGGAGGGCGCATCTCCCGGTAGGCGTCGGCGTTGCGGTCCAGGCCGTACTGGATGAGCGCCCGGCACAGGGTGGCCCCCTGCCCGGTGTACATCACGAACATGGACCCGGAGAGCTTGGTGCCCCGTTCCACGTCCAAGATGCCCAGTTCCTCGCCGACCTCCCAGTGGGGGACCCGCTGGTGGTCCCCGTAGGCATCCTCATCCCAGTGTTCGTAGCGGACGACCACGTTGTCGGCCTCGCCCGCCCCGTTCGGACAGTCGTCGTCGGGGATGTTGGGGACTCGTAACAGGATCTCCCGGATCTCGTCGGCCAGCTCATCGGCCTCCGCGGCCAGAGCCTCCTCCTGCTCCCCTAGTTCCCGGCTCCGGGCCTGCAGGTTGACCGCCTCGTCGGCCCGACCGTCCCGGTGGAGGCCGCCGACCTCCTGGGAGATGGTTTTTACCTCGTTACGCAGGCGGTCTCGTTCCTCGGCCAGGGCCCGCTGGCCGGCATCCAACTCCACTGCCCGGTCCAGCCCGGCGGTTTCCTCGCCCCGGCGGGCGATGGCCGCCTTGACGGCGTCGGGGTCGCTGCGTAGTAGCCGGATGTCGATCACGGAACCGAACCTAGCGGGGCCGTACCACGGCTACTCGACCGGTTGGGGTCCCGCCGACCGCTCCTGCAGGTCGACGTGTCGGCCCTCGGCTGGTCGCATCTGTTGGTTCTCGCGGTGGTGGATCCGCGAGTACCCGATGAATTTCACCACGATGATTCCCCAAAGGTAGAAGCCCCCCAGCAGCTTCATGATGAGGCCGGCGGCCTGCTGGTCGGACTGGACGGTCACCCCCCAGAGCTCAAACCCGTCGTCGTAGTGCTTGTACACGGTTCCCTCGGCGAACGTCAGCCAGGCCGCCGGGATGGTGGGGATGACCGACATGAGGAACAGGTAGAGCATCTGGCCGGGAACCGAGATCCGCAGTTCCGGCAGCGGGGCCGCTACCGGGACCCACATCAGGAGGGCGGTGACGAACAGCGCCACGTGGACCGTGTAGTGGAAGGCCCCCGAGTCGAATGACCACTGGACCACGCCACTCCAGTGGGTGAGAGCCACCAGGCCGTTGAACAGCACCCCGGCCACCACCGGGTGGGCCATGCGGCGCAGCACCCGGGAGCCGATTCCGCCCTCCAGCACGAGAAGACGGGCCAGCCAGGCCGGCATGGCCAGCAGGAAGAGCGGCGGCACGATGAACGTAATCACCAGGTGTTGGACCATGTGTACCGCGTAGAGGTGCTCCTCTGCGATGTCGTGGACCGGCCAGTCGGCCGAGGCCAGCAGCAGGATCGTGGCCACCACGAAGGCCCGGCGTTGGAAGGGTGTGGCTACGGGCTGCCCGGCCGGTACCACCCGGGGGCCGATGATCCGGCCAGCCCACCATCCGAGGGCCAGGATCGAGGCAACCAGCAACCAGACCTCGGGGTGGGCCTGCCACTGCCACGGATCGGTCGCCGCCACCATGGTCACCACCGGCCGGAACCCTGCCACCACCTCGACCCCGACGAACTGGTCGCCGCCACCGGGCGACGGGTCACATCAGCCCTTGTGCCAGAACTCGAAGACGGTAAGGAGAACGCCGTAGACGACCGTGGCCAGCACCAGGCCGGTCACGAAGAACTTGGTGAACAGCGGGCTGTCGAACCGCAGGTGCATGAACCAGGCGGCGACGTAGAAGAACTTGTAAACCATCATCACCATGAGCAGTGGGATCAGGACTTCACCGGGCATGTCGACGAAGTAGGTGCCAACTTCCAGCGCGGTGACGAACGCCAGGATGGCGGCGATCTGGATGTACTTGGCGTCCGAGGGGTGCTCGTGCCCCCCGTCGTGGCTGTCGACGTGCTCGGCGGCTGCGGTGCTCATGGTCAGGGCTCCCAGATCAGCTGGTGGGCGAGGGCACCAGGTAGATGACGGTGAAGATGAAGATCCACACCACGTCGACGAAGTGCCAGTACAGGCCGACGATCTCCACAGTCTCCGATCGTTCCCTGGTGAGCGTCCCACGGAGCGAGGAGATGAGCAGCGACATCAGCATGAGAATGCCCAGGCTCACGTGTACGCCGTGGAAGCCGGTCAGTGTGAAGAAGGCCGACGAGAACGGGCTGGTTGTGTAGCCCAGTCCCTCTCGCACGAAGGTCGTGAACTCGTAGACCTGTCCGCCGATGAACAGCGAGCCGAGCAGGGCGGTGGTTAGGAGCCAGACTCGGTTGTTCCGGATGTCGCCTCGTTGAAGGGCGGCCAGGGCCAGCACCATGGTCAAAGAGCTCATGAGCAGCACGAAAGAGCTGACTGACGTGAACGGGATGTCGAAGATGTCGCCCGGAGCCGGACCGTCGCCGAACCGGCTCCGGTAGATCAGGTAGGTCGAGATCAGGCCGCCGAACAGCAGGCACTCTGAGCCCAGGAACACCCACATCAGCAGCTTGTTGTTGGACAGGCCGGTACCCGTTCCGTGGCCGTGCGACACGGCGGCGGTGTCAGCCAACGGGGGCCTCCTCAGCGGTCTCCTCAGCCGGTGTGGCCCCCGACCCGCCGTCGACAAGTTCGTCGCCGCCGTGGTCGTGGTGGTGGCCGTGGGGGCCGTCCGGGTCGTCGACTGGTTCAAAGCTCCAGCCGTAGATGGCCATCAGGATCAGCACGGCTCCTGGCACGCAAAGCCAAAGCGTGTATATGAGGCCGAGTCCCACGAAGGGCAGGCCAGCGGCCAGCACGACCGGCCAGTAGGAGGGTGAGGGAAGGTGGGTGTCGGTGGCCGACCCGTCTTGACAGACCTCCTCGGCGCTGGCCACCCGAACCACCTTGCCGTTTTCGTCTTCGCCGTACTTGCGGTGCCAGAACTCGTCCAGTGCCTCGACCTGGATGTCGTCGTCGAAGTTGTGGACCGGTGTCGGGTTCGGGGTGAACCACTCCAGGCTGCGGGCGTCCCATGGGTCCAGCCCGACCGGGGGCTCGTGCCTGGCCCGGCGGGCCGACATCACCACGTTGACGATGAACGCCAGAACCCCGAGGGCGATGATGAAGGCTCCAATGGTGGCAAACATGTTCCAGAACTCGAAGCCAAAGCCCGGGCTGTAGGAGTCGATACGGCGGGACATGCCCTGCAGCCCCAGGATGTGCATCGGGCCGAAGGTCATGTTGAAGCCAACGAGCATCAGCCAGAAGTTCCACTTACCGAGCTTGTCGCTGAGCAGGTGGCCGAAGACCTTGGGCCACCAGAAGTAGAAGCCGGCAAAGATGCCCAGGAGGGCACCGCCGAAGATCACGTAGTGGAAGTGGGCCACGATGTAGTAGGTGTCTGTCTGCTGGGTGTCGGCCGGGGCCAGTGAGTGGGTCACGCCGGACAGGCCGCCGATGGTGAACATCGAAACCACGCCGGAGGCGAAAAGCATCGGGGTGTTAAACCAGATCCGACCACCCCACATGGTGGCCAACCAGTTCAGGATCTTCACGCCAGTCGGCACGGCGATGAACATGGTCGACACCGAGAAGGCGGCCACCGAGATCGGGCCGATCCCTGAGACGAACATGTGGTGTGCCCACACGCCCCAGCCCATGAAGCCAATGGCGATCCCCGAGAAGACCATGAACGGGTAGCCGAAGAGGGGCTTCCGGGAGAAGGTCGGGATGACCTCACTGATGATGCCGAAACTGGGCAGGATCAGGATGTACACCTCGGGGTGTCCGAAGATCCAGAACAGGTGCTGCCAGAGCAGGGGATCGGCACCCATCTCCGGGTTGAAGAAGTTAGACCCGAAGTTGCGGTCGAACATGAGCAGGAACAGCGCCACGGTGATCACCGGAATGGCGAAGAGCAAGAGGAACTGCACGACCAGAATCATCCAGGTGAATACCGGCATCTTGAACAGCGTCATACCGGGAGCCCGCATATTGAGCACGGTCACGATCAGGTTCATGGCCGAAATCAGCGAGGCGATGCCTGTGATCTGCAGGCCAATGGCGTAGAAGTCCATGCCCTTGCCCGGCGAGAAGACCATCCCAGTGTTCGGGGCATAAGCGAACCAGCCGCCATCGGGTGCGTCGCCGAAGATCCACGACATGTTCAGGAACACCGCGCCGGCCAGAAAAATCCAGAACGACAGAGCATTCAGCCTGGGAAAGGCGACGTCGCGGGCCCCGACCTGGAGCGGTAGGAGGTAGTTAGCGAAGGCGGCAGCCAGCGGCATGATCACCAGGAAGACCATGGTCACACCGTGCATGGTGAACACCCGGTTGTAGGTGTCGGCACCCAAGACGGTGCCGTCTGGAGTGGCCAACTGCAGGCGGATCAGTAGAGCCTCAATGCCACCGATGATGAAGAACACCATGGCCGCCGCGCCGTAGAGGATGCCGATCTTCTTGTGGTCAATCGTGGTTACCCAGTCGCGCCAGCCGGTGTTGGCCTTCGGCCGGGTGTAGGCGCCGAGCGGCCGGGCCGGTGCTTCGAGTTCCATGGTTTCGGTCATTACTCGACCTCCGTCGCGGCGATGATGTCGAGCGTGGGTGCCTCTCCCAGGGTCTGGAGGTACGCCACCACGTCATCAATCTGTCCCTCGCTGAGACCCATGGCCGGCATTCCCCGGCGACCCTCGGCGTAGGCGGGCTTCTCGGCCGGCGCGTTGCGCAGCCAGGCCTCAAGTTGGGGCCGGTTCAGGGTGCCGTCCGACTCGTACAGGTTGAAGATGCCCCCCGCGTAGGTGGTCCGGCTCATCAGGTGGGTCAGGTTCGGCGCCGCGTTGGCCACCAGGTCGGCGCCCCGACTGGTGTCGTCGTTGACGCCGTTCACCACGTGGCACCGGGCGCACTGGCCTTCGAAGACCTCTCGACCGCGCTGGGCCGCAGCCCTGTTCGGTTCAACCGCCGGACGCATCTGGCGATCCACCCAGGCCTGGAAGTCTGCCGGCTCCATGGCCACCGTCTGCATCCGCATCCGTGAGTGGCTCAGGCCACAGAACTCGGTGCACTGGCCGAAGTAGAGGCCCGGGACTTCGGCCTCAATTTTCCACGGCGAGACCCGACGGGGCACGGCGTCCCGTTTACCGTTCAGGGCCGGGATCCAGAAGCTGTGGATCACGTCACGGCTGGTAATCGACAGGCCGATCTCCGATCCGGTTGGGATCACCATCTGGTTGGCCGTCACAATGTCGGCTGGCGGGAGGTTCCGGGGATCCGAGAGGTCCACACCGTCCAGGCCGTCGAAGTAGTAGCGAAACTCCCACCACCACTGCTGGCCCACGACCACAATCTCCGGATCCCACGAGGTGGCCGTGCCGTCCACGGCCACCTGGATATCCGTGCGGTCCGAGCTGTTCAGCTCGAAGTGGCTGATCAGTGCGAAAACGGCGATGACCGCCATGATCACGGCCGGTCCGATGGTCCAGCCAATCTCGACCCGGAAATTGCCGTGGATCTGCTCGGGGAACTCGTCGGTGCTGTGATCGTCCCGGAACTTCCACCAGATGACCGCCGTGGCGCCGAAGATGATGACGAAAACGATGCCGGCCACCAGGAAGATCGGGTCGGACAGCGAGTCGATAGACCGGGAGATCGGACCCTGTGGCTCCAAGGTGTCCAGTGGGGCGTTGGACGCGCAGCCGCTGAGGGCCAGCACTGCACCTGAGGCGAGGGCGGCGAGCCACCCGGGATGTGGTCGCTTCGTGATCAATGGTCCGTCTCGTGGTCGTGGGTGTCGTCGTGGTGTTCTCCCCCACCCTTGTGGTGGAACTCCCGCTCACCACTCACCGCGGCGATGATGCCGAACACGAGGACGGCCAGACAACCCACGAACAAGACGCCGCGCACTGTGTTTCGGGGCAACTCGGGCCGCTTGCTGATCCACATGGCCGTGCCGAAGATGGCTAAACCGATCACGGTCGCTACGGCGACGGCACCGGTGACCGACGAGGTCAGAAATATCCGTGACACGGCCACCACGAGGATGCCGATACCCACAGCCCCCAGAACAGGGATCTCGATCGGTCGCATCAAGTTCTCCCGTGCGTCAGCGTTAACCGACGCATCGTCTGAGACCTTCTCCGACCAGTTGGTCATCGTCCACTCGACAGCCACCGCTACGAGGAGGCACAGGCCGATGACGAAGATCGCCGGATGGACCACCAAGCCCACCCCGACGGCACCGAGGCCGAGGGCCCCAAACACCGGCCACAGCGAGTTGCCGACCACCGCCTGAGCGGGTGGCGCCTCCTCTAGGCCAAGGAAGTCGGCCTGGGCCTCGGCGTCGGCGTCGCGGAAGGCCACGGCGACCAGGCCCAGGAGGGCCAGCACTCCGGCTCCCGTGGCCAGGATGGTGTAGGACACGTGGTTTCCGACGCCGCCCTTCCATCCCAAGGACAGTGGCCCGGTCTCGGTGGCCCCGGAGGTGTAGCCGGCGAACACGGCAGCCAGAACGGCGCCGAGAAAGAACCCAAACCAGAGTTTGAAACCCGTGGTGAGCATGTCGGTCCCCTGCCGCTACTTGGCGATGTAGATGCCGATCCAGATGACCGAGTAAACGGCCACCACGGCATACCAGTAGAGGGCCGCCGCCGAAACGAGGTCGCGGTGGCGGCTGGTGTCCTGCCCACCCAGGGCCCGCAGCAGGAGGAGGCCCAGCCAGACAACGCCAACAGCCACCATGACCAGATGCGAGCCGACGATCACGAATAGCAGCGTCGCTGCTTCGCTGGCGTCGATGGGTAGCCCAATATCAGCGAAATAGAACGCCGTTTGGTTGACCATGGCAATGCCCAACACGGCGGTGAGAGCGAGGGCCAGGTAGGCGTGGACTCGGTCATCGTTGAGAACGGCTGAGACGGCCCAGCCCATGGTGATGGCCGAGAGGGCCATAGTGGCCATGTTCATACCACCAGGCACCAACTGGATGGCTCCCTCGGGGAACCAGGCAGTCCCCCATGCCATGGCATCGGCCCGGATGGAGAAGTAGAGGGCAAAGAGCCCGCCGAAGTAGAGCAGGACGCTGCCCGTGCCGAACGCCGAGGCGACAACGAGGGTTCTGGGGCGGGTCGGGGCGGCCGGGGCGGCAAACATCAGGCGGAGCCTGCCTTCTTGGCGGCCGTTAGGTGCAGGATTCCCGACGCCTGCCAGGCCACCAGGCCACCTACCAGGGCCAGGGAGCCCACCATAGAGACAAGGTTCAGGCCGTCGACCCCGGAGCCCGGGTACCCGGCGGTGGCCAGGTCCACGCCGGTGAAGTCGCTCTGGCCGAGCAGGCCGCTGATCAGGTCGGTGGCCCCGACGAGAACGACCCCGCCGGCCACGGCCAGTCCGCCCAGGAGGTTCAGGCCGGGACGGGCACCTGGGCCACCCACCAGGTCATCACCCCAGTGCTGAAAGCCAGCACCCACACCGAGGACTGCCCCACCAACCACCAGCGTGAACTGAGCACCGGTGACCGAGGTACCGAGAAGGTCCAGCGGGGCGATGACCCGGAGCGCTCCAACGGCGGTGCCGGCCACGATCAGTAGGACGGAAAGCAGGGCGCAGACCACCTCGGCGGGCGGGCGTGTACCAAGATTTGAAGCACCCCGTCGAAGCGTGTCGGCCACCCCACCCAGGATGGCCAAAGCCACCGGCACGATGGCGAAGGCCATCACCACATAAAGGGCCTCCTCCATGACTGGGGTGCCTGGCGTGTCGAAAAATGACTGGGCGTAGGCGCCGAAGGACAGGAAGCCGAAGGCGGCGGTGGCCACCAGCAGGACATCCCGGTTGGCCTGGGTTATCCCGGTGGTCGCCGAGAAGACGTCCAAGGTGATGCCGAGCACTGGGAGGGCCAGCACGTAGACAGCAGGGTGGGTGAACATCCAGGAGAGCTGTTCCCAGATGGCATCTTCGGCGCCGAACCGCACGGCCGGGCGACCTTGAAGGTCGACGTAGGCCAACACGATGTTGGCGGCCAGCACCGGCAGCATGCTGCCCCATATCGTGGCGCTTACCAGGGTGGTCCAGCTGGTGAACGGCAGATCGCGGAGGCCGGTTCCGGTCGATCGACCGGAGACAATCGTGGTCACGACGCACACAGTGGCCAGTAGCAGGCCGGCGATGGCCAGCAAGAGGCCCATCAGAGTCAGGGCAGTGGCCTGGCGCTGGCCGCCGGTACCCGGCGTTCCGAGGCCTCCGTCGGCTAGGAAGCCGACAACGGTCAGTACGGCACCGACCAGCCATGTCCAGCAGGCCAGGGCAGCGGCCCGAGGGAAGACCAGCGTGTTAGCCCCACACTGACGGGGCACCACCGTGGTGGCCAATGTCATCAGGGCAGGAAGCACGCCGAGCAGGACGAGGGCGACACGGTGTGCCGACCAGAACTGGAAGACTTCGTCGGCGCTGCCAAGCAGGTCGGCCGAGGTGAGGTCGAGGCGCTCGAAGCCGACAAGGAGGCCGGCAACGGCACCGAGGAGGACCGACGTCATGCCTCCGAAGCCCCATACCTTGGCCAGCACCGTGGGGTCGGTGGAGGTGACCGCCTCTTCGAGCACGGTGCTGCCGGTGCTGCCTGTTTCGTCGGTCGTTGTCATCGGTGTTTCTTCGCTCGGAGTGCCTGTGCGGGGCCCTGAGTCCTCCGTCCGAGCGGTCCCGGACCACAAGAGGCTAGGCGGATCAACACCGAATCCGGCGCTGGAACGCTCGCGAGAAACTAGCCGGTGCAGCGGGCCCCGTCCGGCCTGAACGGGCGGTTCCGGTCACCGGACAAGGACGTCCACGACCATCGCCGCGAAGAGCAGGGTCATGTAGGTGATCGAGTAAGAGAAGAGTCGCATGGCCGTCCGCTCCGACGGATCGCGTCGGACGGCCACCGCCATAGCGCCGAACAGCAGGCCCAGGACAAGGGCTGAACCCACGTAGACCGGCCCCATGCCAGCCACCGAGGCGAACACCAGGGTGAGGCCGACCAGGACGACGCTGTAGAAGATGATCCGCCGGGCCGTTTCGGCCAGGGTAGCCACCGAGGGGAGCATGGGTACCGAAGCGGCGGAGTAGTCGTCGCGGTACCTGATGGCCAAAGCCCAGAAGTGGGGCGGCGTCCAGAAGAAGACGATCAGAAAGAGAACGACCGGCGCCCAGCCCAGGGTGTTAGTCACCGCCGACCATCCCACCAGTACCGGAACGGCGCCGGCCGCTCCCCCGATGACAATGTTCTGCGTCGTGGTGCGCTTCAACCACAGGGTGTAGACGAACACGTAGAAGAAGGTGGCCGAGACGGCCAGCACGGCGCTCAGCAGGTTCACCGTGGCAAGCAGCCAGGTGAAGGCAGCAACTTCGATGCAAACGGCGAAGGTCAGCGCAGCCCGAGGGGACATCACGCCCTGGACCAGCGGCCGGTGCATGGTCCGTTCCATCAGGCCGTCGATGTCCCGGTCGACCACCATGTTCACCGCATTGGCACCACCCGCGGCCAACGTGCCGCCAATCACCGTGGCCGCCATCAGCCAGACCGACGGGACCCCGCCCTGAGCAACGAACATGGTGGGCACTGTCGTGACGAGTAGGAGTTCGATGATGCGTGGCTTGGTGAGCGCCAAGTATCCAGCTAGTCGTTCCCCAACCGAGAAGACCTTGGCATTAGTTGGGGAGGTGGACACGGGGTGCAGGCTAGGGGTTGCCGGGTCCGATCGGCCCGGCCAAGCCATTAGCCCAAGAGCCAGTCGGCAGGCGTACGACCATCGGGGAAAAGCCGCTGCTGAAAGCGCTGCATGCCGCCCAGCCAGCGGTCGACGTCGTCAGCCTTGCGGCGCACATACTCGGCCACGCCGGGATGCGGAAGGATGTGAAACCGGCTGTCCGCCAACCCCTCGACCACCGCTTCAGCCAGTTCGGCGGCCGTCAAGACCCCGTCGACAGCTGCCGCGCTGGCCGACCCGTCGGCGGGCAGCAGGCCGGCTGTCGGACTGTTGGCACCGATGTTGGTAGCCACCGCCTGGGGACACAGCACCGAGACCCCAATGCCCAGGTGGCCGTAGGTAACGCTGATCCACTCGGCCAGCGAGACGGCAGCGTTCTTGGTCACCGAATAGTGCAGCGACCCGATCTGGGTGAGCAGGCCAGCAGCCGACGAGGTGTTGAGAAGATGCCCGCCCCCGGCGGCCACCATGTGAGGGATGGCGTGGCGGGCTGCGTACAGGTGCGCCATGACGTGCACGTCGAACATGCGTCGCAGCTCGTCGTCTGGAGCCTCCAGGCCTCCCACGGTGACGTATCCGGCGTTGGACACCAGGAGGTCGATCGCCCCATGGGCGGCCACCGTGCCGTTGATCAGGGACCGCACGGCTTCCTCATCAGTGACATCGCAGGCCACCGCAGTACCTCCTACCCGGTCGGCCACTGCTGTCACGCCGTCAGCATCTCGGTCCACGGCCACCACGGCCCGGGCTCCCTCAGCGGTAAAGCGCTCCACCAGAGCTTCCCCGATTCCGCTCGCCGCTCCCGTCACCACCACAACACGGTTCCTGATCTCCATGGCTGCGGATCCTACGGACCCTCGGTCACCCGATCCCGACCCAGACCACGAGCACTCCCCGACCACCGGTACTCGTAGCCTCGGGGGATGGCCCTGACGCCTCCTCGGCTATCCCCCGATACCTACCGACGGATCTGTGCCATCGCCCTCGGCCTGCTGGCCACCATCGTCGTAACCGGCGCCGCAGTTCGCCTAACCGGATCCGGCCTGGGCTGCTCGGACTGGCCGACCTGCGAGCAGGACCGCTTTGTCCCCGAGGCCGAGTTCCACGGCTGGGTGGAGTTCGGCAACCGGTTGGTTACCGGCCTGGTGTCGGGAGCCGTGGCCCTGTCCGTGTTGGGCTCGCTGGCCCGAACCCCCCGTCGGACCGACCTCGTGGCCTGGTCATGGGGCCTAGTGGCCGGGGTGGCGGCCCAGATCCTGCTTGGCGGGATCGTGGTGCTCAGCCACCTGAACCCGTGGCTGGTACTCGGCCACTTCGCCCTGTCCATGGTCCTGGTGTGGAACGCGGTGGTTCTCCACCACCGGGCCGGTGACCACGCCCGACCGGCGGTCCACACCGCGGCGACCGTCCGACACCTGACCGCCATCCTGACCGGACTGGCGCTCGCCGTCCTGGCCACCGGGACCCTGGTGACCGGCTCTGGCCCCCACGCCGGGAGCCGGGACGAGCCGGTGGCCCGACTCCCGCTAGTCGTCCGAGAGGCGGCACGAGTCCACGGCACTGTCGTGGTGACCCTGCTGCTGGTGGTAGTAGTCCTCGTGGTGGCTGTTCGACGGGACGCCCCCCACCTGCGGGGGCCCGTGCGGTGGCTGGTCGGTGTGGTGGTCGCCCAGGCGGCCCTCGGCTGGACCCAGTACCTCACCGGTGTTCCCGCCGTCCTTGTCGTCTTGCACGTGGCCGGGGCCACTGCCCTCTGGGGCTCGGTGGTCATGGTCCGGTTGCGGGCCACCGACCGGGTCCGGTCGGACGTGGATGGTCCGGCGTGAGTTTCGGACCGACACCGCTGGAGGTCGAGGATCCAGACCTCGAGCAGGATGAGCACGTCGACGTGGACCGGCCGTGGGTTGTCCTGGTCTGGAACGATCCCATCAACCTGATGTCCTACGTGTCCCACGTGTTCCAAAAGCTGTTTGGGTACTCGAGGGCTACCGCCGACCGCCTCATGCTGGACGTCCACCACAAGGGCCGGGCCATGGTGTCCACCGGCACCAGGGAAAAGGCCGAGATGGATGTCTTCCGCCTCCACGAGCACGGCCTATGGGCGACCATGCAGCAGGACGATTGAGCGAGCTGTGATCCTGCGACGACGACGACCCGTGGCCTTCCAGCGGGACGGGGACCAGACGCTGATCCGACTGGGAGAGGAAGAGCGGTCGATGCTGGTTGACCTGGCAGGACAGTTTCGGTCCGTGGTGGCCGACGACCACGACCCCGGCCTACGGCGCCTCTACCCCACCGCCTATCCCGACGACCCAGACCGGGACGCCGACTACGCCGGCTTGGTCCACGACGAC